>Ga0208428_1000665_pt1 | contig 15427 bp, 6 predicted proteins | sample DEB08_DNA_11_FD_184535 | JGI IMG/M metagenome (GOLD analysis project Ga0208428, IMG submission 184535) | Aqueous microbial communities from the Delaware River and Bay under freshwater to marine salinity gradient to study organic matter... | ecosystem: Environmental > Aquatic > Marine > Coastal ... | reverse complement strand
TTAGTTTGTGATGCACCTGAAGGTAAGTTTGCACCATAAACAGGAGTATATGTTACAGACTCATATGATCTTGAGGATTGATTATATTTCACAAAAGCACGATCATCCTTTTGTAGTGAAACAGCAGTGAACTGTGCCACAACCATCGAACGGAACCCTGATGCTTTTCTACCATCAGCGTGCATTCCATTCATACCCCAAACTGATCTTAAAGAGCAGTTAAAGATATATGGAGATGCTCCAGAAACGGTATCAGTTTCAACTGTTACCGTTGCTCCAGAAGAACTTGGTCTTGCATCTAAATTAATTGGGAACGTTGATAAAAGATAAGTAAATTGGGTAGAATTTAAAACTTCTTGTACTTTGGTGGAAATATTGTATGTTCCTTCAGCAACTCCACGAATTTTAATTGGAGTTCCAGAGTTAAGATTGTGTTCTGATGCGGTTGTTACAGTAACTCTAGAACCTGCTGTAGATCCATTTCCAGAGAAAATACTCGATATTGTAATTGGGTCGGATGCAAATGCACCAACAATCTCCCATTCCGATGCTTTTTTAGAAAATCCAAGAGGTTCGGCAGGGAACTTTGCATCAATATTTCTATAAGTATTATAAGCATTTGAGAGTTTGCTATAATACATATCAAGGTCAGTTAATGGATATGCATCAACCTTATTCACACCATCAGCATATTCAAAACAAGTTAATTTATGGTGAGAAAATCCAGGTGTGGATTGATAATTCTCATCAAAATAAGTTGGGTTTGTATAAACTACTCCACTTTCATCACCATCAAAAAATGATAACTGCCAAAAATAACACGCACCAGTGATTCTAAAAATGGCAGAATTACTTACATTAGGATCTGTTGGGTTTGGAACATATTTTGGTCTTATTTTTGTTTTTCTAAGATCAAGACCAACAATAGAAGTTCCTCTAGGTATTATAACACCACCATATACACTATTAAATTTGTGTAGAATATTATCCGTATCCGTTAAATCAAATACAGAATCTAATTCTAAAGATAACGTTTGTGGTGCAGGAACTCCAGATCCTCCAGTAGGTGGAACTGCATAAGCACCCAACAATCCATTCTCATAAATTGCATAACCAGGTCTATTATCAATTAAGTGTTCTCCAGGGAAGACGAGAATTGTTGTTTTTTCTACTAAATCATTATTATATCCGCGCAAATAAGAAAACCTTGCAGCCTCTAAAAGTGCTCTTTGAATAGTCTTAAAGGGTTGTGCTAATGAATTACCCTGATTAGTGATAGAATCAGTAGAATCAAGGTCATTTGGGTTTACATAAAGAATACGTCCTTCTGTATTCTTAATAAAATTCTCTAACTTATTAAGAGGCATGGATTATCTTGACCAAATATTTCTATGTTTTATTTATTCCATCAAATCTTCTTCATCGTAGATATAAAAATCATCGTCAGGCATATCTTCAGGATTTTCTAATTCAACTGGAAATAGACAAGGATGTACTTCCTCTTCTATAAGATAGAAAGAATTTCTATACAAATCATCTGGTTCAAAAGATCTTTCTTTATCTGCAAGTCTACAAAGATCTTGATCATACAAATGACCATCTGGAAGTTCATCAAATGTAAATGGAATATGATTAATAAAATACATCTTCACAATCATACTGCAGTTATTATACCAACAGTATGCAGAATCAATACGATAAGACATAGGACTTATTCCCATATCTAATATTTATTTTTAAAATAAAAGTGATGGGAATCGAACCCATAAAACTCACCAATTGAGTTCACTTCTTGCTTTTATTGTGCTTCGTTATTTAATTCAACGTAAATTTTCATCAATTCATCATCTGCGGGAATCATGACTGCTGCTTGTCCGTCAGAATTCATAATTCCAATGTGCTCACCTTTTTCTACACGTTCGATTAATTCATCAAAACGCTCTTGAAATTCTTCTGTTGTGAAAATTTCCATCATTAAGCAATTGCAAGATCTGCATACTCAATTTGATTTTCGTTCAAATTACTAGTAACAACTTCCAGAACATTCATAAATTCTTGGACGGTTTCGCAATTTACCATACGCTCACTTCCTTGATCACTAAGAAGAAGAAAAGAACGTGTACAAACATCAATTACGATTCCCTGAACGCATTCGGTGTTGCTCATTGGTCATTTATCAAATACCAGACTAGCATAGCACCATATCAGAACTCTGTCAACCCATTTGAAAAAATTAATAATAAATTCGATATTTCATTACTCTAGAAGTATTTGCACAAGTTTGTGTAGTTCCGCCACCCCAATTACTATTGCCAATATGTGGTCTCAAAAGCCAATAAATATTGGCATAATTGCAGACACAACCGCCACTATTATCGACACCATACCCAACATATCTAACATAATTTGCATCTGTGGTATTATTAAAGGCTCCCCCCGTTTTTCCACCGGCACTTGTAAAAGTTGTCCATGCGGTAGAATTTACACAACCCAAATAAACTTTCCATCCTAATGCACTGTATGTAGTTCCATTTCTAAGCGAACGGCTTACGCTTGTAGCAGTTGCTGCACTGGTTGTAGATGCTACAGGATTAACAGAATCTACTACAGAATCATAAAATTCAAGTTTAGTTGCAGATGGTGGACAATTATCAATAAAATGCATCCATGCAAACATAGTATCTGATGGTGTGTTTTGTGATCCAATAAAAGATCCTTTAAACTCTAAAAAACCAGAAGTAGCATCTGCAAATACATAATTGTCATCACTAAGACTACTTCCAAAATAAAAAGTATCTACTTGAGGAATAATAAAATTAACACCAGATCCACCCAATAAGATTTGTTGTATTGTCATGATATATTTCCAGAAATTACATATGAGTTAGTTCCAACACAAAGTATAGTACATAATCCATAAGATATCAATGTCCTCGTTCCAGTTTGAGTAGTTCCAGCATATCTCAAGGTAACTGATGATGCAATAATGCTGAGAGCTCCTGAAGAAGTATTATAAATTGTAACAGCATCTCCAGTACTAAAAGTTGAAGTGCCAAGTGTAATATCACTAGATGTAGATATTACTTTTCCAGCATCAGAAGCAACTAATGTATACGCAGTGCTTTTACTATTTAAAGGGATTTTTCTTAATTCACCTTTTGAATCATAAACTTCTGTCGAAGTTAATCTTCCAGAAGATGGATTATATGTAAGTTTTGAAGATGAAATATTTAATTCCGCAGTAGAATCTGTATTTGAATCAAAAACAGGATAGAAAGTAGCATCTGTTGAAGTATCATCAGTGATACTAGAAGAAGAATGTGCCGTTACTGAAGTGAATGCCCAAGTATTAATAGTAGATGTACTACTGTGTGGTGATTGATAAAATCTTAAATATACTCCTTCATATGATTGGGCACCAGATGGTATAGATCCTTGAATTAAAGTCCATACATTACTTGTAAGAGAAGCGTATGATGCTGTAGCAAGGGTAAACCAATTAACATTATCTCTCGAATATTGAAGAACCAAATCATCGAATGGAGTTTCTCCCCATCCCCCACCTCTGTTAGCATAAAATCTAACTGTTCCAAATGGGGCAAGAAATACCCTGGATGCTGTTTGAATGATTCTATTAGCACCATACCACCCTGGATAAGTATTTCTTCCAAATACACCTATTTTAGTCGTTGTTGTTATTGTAGTACTCAAAGTATTCATAGATGTAACATCACTTGGAGTAGTTATTTCTGCATTTGTTCTAGTTGAATTAGAATATAAAGTAACTGAATCTGAATTAGTTAAATCAAGTACAGTTCCTGCGGTTGGTCTAGGATCGGAAATTCGATCATCTTCTTCAACAATAGGAATAATTGAAGTAAATGCCCAGGTATCTAAAACGGAACTACTATTTACAGGAGATTGATATAGTCTCAAGTATACTCCATTTAGAGATCGATTGGGATCATGTGGAATATCAACAATTATCTCTTTCCATTGATTGCTCCAGACTTCTGATGTAGTAGTTGTGTCACCATTAGTAGATATAGTATACAATGTAGTCCAAGATGATCCATTAACCGAAGATTGGAGATACACTGAGTCATATGGAGTATCTCCCCATCCTCCACCCCTATTAACATAAAACTTTAACTTATTATAACCATTTAAGAATACTTTTGTAGTTGTTTGCGCTGTTCTCGTACCATTTTGAACTCCAGTAGTACCAAAAACTACTATTGGGGTAGTTGTGTATATCTCATAGACGCTAGCAGTATTCATAGAAGAAACACTGCCAGGTGTTGTTAGTACTGCCTGCGATCCAAGAGAAATTGATGTTGATAAATTTAAATCAAAAACTGAAAATGAAGTGTGAACTGAGTCATCATTAGATCCTGGAAGAACAGGAACCCTTGTGTTGTATGTTATAGAAGTAAATGCCCAAGTATCATCTATTGAAGATGATGGTGTATACCAATTAGTTTGTCTAAATCTTAGATATACACCAGCATAACTGAGTGCACCAGAAGGAATGCTAGTATAGGGTATTGATATTAAAGTCCAATTTGAATCTGGAAGTTCTCCAGGCGTTATAGTACGTATATTATTCCAAGAACTATTATTAACTGAATATTCTAGTGCTAAATCATCATCAGCGAAGTCTTCTGGTGCATTACCCCAAGTTCCACCTTTAGAAACATAGAAATATAGTGAATTGACATAAGTTAAAAACACTTTTGTAGCGGTTTTTGCATATCTATTATTTGTTCCTGCAAATCCGTTGGTACCAAAAACTACGATCGGAGTATATGATGGTACTTCTGTGCTAGTGGGCATAGAAGTGACATTTGCAGGTGTTGTTATTATTGTATTTGATTGAACAGTTGGGATAACAATTGTGGATGGATTATTTAAATTAAATACTGACAAAGGACTATTAACTGATGTAGTAGAGCTTCCCGTATCTGTCTCTGACGTAACTTTTGGTGCAAATAATATAGAAGTAAATGCCCAAGTATCATCTATTGAAGATGATGGTGTATACCAATTAGTTTGTCTAAATCTTAAATATACACCATCATAATTCTTTGCACCAGAAGGAATGCTAGTATAGGGTATTGATATTAAAGTCCAATTCGAATTTAAGAGTTCCCCGGGCGTTATAGTACGTAAAGTAGACCAAGAACTATTATTAGTCGAATATTCTAGTGCTAAATCATCATCAGCGAAGTCTTCTGGTGCATTACCCCAAGTTCCACCTTTAGAAACATAGAAATATATTACTTGGACATAAGTTAAAAATACCTTCGTAGAAGTTTGAAGATATCTATTAGATGATCCTGCAAATCCATTATCACCAAAAATTGCGATAGATGTATTTGATGGAACTTCTGTCGAAGTGCCTGGTCCACCAGCACCAGCAGTTGTTACCCTTACGTTTGGTTGAGATGATGGTATTTGATAATTATTTGCGGATGTTAAGTCAAGTAACGCTAAAGATGTATTTCCGCCACTAGCAGTGGAAACCGCAGATGCAGATCCGTATTCTGGTAATATAGAAGTAAATGCCCAAGTATCTTCTGCTGAAGATGCTGGTGTATACCAATTAGTTTGTCTAAATCTTAGATATACACCAGCATAATTTTTTATAGATGACGGTACCGTAATGGTTATAAGACTCCAATTCGAATTTAAGAGTTCCCCGGGCGTTATAGTACGTAAAGTAGACCAAGAACTATTATTAGTCGAATATTCTAGTGCTAAATCATCATCAGCGAAGTCTTCTGGTGCATTACCCCAAGTTCCACCTTTAGAGACATAGAAATATATTTTATCAACCGTATTTAAATAAACTCTATTCTGAGAAGTTGCATATCTATTAGATGATCCTGCAACACCACTATCACCAAAAACAATGATTGGAGTAGTTGATGGCACTTCCGTGCTAGTGGGCATAGAACTGACACTTGCAGGTGTTGTTAATCTAGAGTTAGTACCTAAATTTGCACTCTGAATATCAAAAACTGCCAAAGAACTTGGGAAATTTCCACTATCATTACTTTCTGTTGGAATTTCGAAATAATCATCAAAAATAAGCGATGTTACTGCCCAAGAATCTTCATTTAGTATTAACGATGTTTGACTAGTTTGATAAAATCTTAAATAAATTGCACCATGATTTAAAATTGATGATGGTAAAGACTGAACATCTACACTATAATCTCTCCAGACTGATGAAGTAATATCATTATAAGGTATAGTTATAAGAGTGGACCAAGATGATCCAGTAGTTGAATATTGGAAATATAATGTATCGTTAGTAGAAGAGTTTTTAGTAACAGAAAAATATAAAGTTTTAAGAGATTTTAAATATACTTTTGATCTTGTTCTTACATATCTGTATGCTGGCGATGCCAGACTAAAGTCAAATATTGGAGATGTAGATGGTATATTAGTAGTATGTGATATTGTAAAAGATGCAGATCCTGATGTTGTAGCAGTTACGTAGGATAGATCATTTACAGTAGATTGTCCAGCATCTAAAATTGCAAAAGAAAGAGTACCACCACCAGTCCCAGATGGTCCTGGTGGTCCTTGGAGTCCTTGAGTAGATTGAAGACCTTGGAGTCCTTGAGTACCTTGAATACTATCACCAGATATTCCAGGTGCTCCTTGAAGACCTTGGCGTCCTTGAGATCCTTGTCCACCCTGAACACTATATCCTTGAAGACCTTGAACACCTTGATCTCCTTTATCTCCTTGTTGACCAGAAACACCTTGAAATCCTTGTGATCCTCTTGAAGCTTGAGTTCCCTGACTTCCTTGAGGACCCTGATTACTTAATCCCTGAGCACCTTGGCGTCCTTGGTGCCCCTGAAGTCCCTGAAGTCCTTGAGCACCTTGATCTCCTTTATTGCCAGTTGCTCCCGAAAATCCTTGAGTACCTTGATTTCCTTGAGTACCACCACCCTGGACTCCCTGAGCACCTTGATCTCCAGATCCTTGAACACCTTGAGGACCTTGTGATCCAACACCCTGAGATCCCTGTAAACCTTGAGTACCTTGACGACCTTGAGTACCTTGACGACCTTGAGTACCTTGGAAATTACTTAAAAATCCCTGAACACCCTGAATACCCTGAGTACCCTGAGTACCTTGCGAACCACTTCCTTGTGTTCCTTGGAAATTACTTAAAAATCCCTGAACACCCTGAACACCTTGAGGACCCTGTTGCCCCTGAATACCCTGGCGTCCTTGGGTTCCTTGGAAATTACTTAATGATCCTTGTGTTCCATGTTTTCCTTGAGTTCCTTGATCACCTTGAAGTCCCTGAAGTCCTTGAGTTCCTTGATCACCCTTTTCTCCAGCAACACCAGAAAATCCTTGAGTACCTTGAGAACCTTGAGGACCTTGAGAACCAACACCTTGATTACCCTGAGAACCTTGAGGTCCTTGAGAACCAACACCCTGAAGTCCTTGTGTTCCCTGAGAACCACTTTCACCTTGAACTCCTTGAGAACCTTGAGAACCTTGAGAACCTTGGATTCCTTGTGTACCTTGATCACCGGCTCCAGTATTTCCTTGCAATCCTTGAGATCCTTGTGTTCCCTGGGATCCCTGAACACTAAGTCCTTGATTTCCTTGAGTACCTTGGAAATTACTTAGTGATCCCTGAACACCCTGAGATCCTTGAGTTGCTTGAGAACCTTGGCGTCCTTGAAGTCCTTGAAGTCCTTGAAGTCCCTGATTTCCCTGAAGTCCTTGAAGTCCTTGAAGTCCTTGGATTCCCTGATTGCCTTGTGTGCCTTGAAAATTACTTAATGAACCCTGAAGTCCTTGAAGTCCTTGAAGTCCTTGAGCACCTTGAGTACCTTGATTACCTTGATTACCTTGAGTACCCTGAAAATTACTTAATGCTCCTTGAGTGCCTTGAGCACCTTGAATACCTGCACCTTGTTGATCGGTAGATTTAACCCAATATCTTTTACCAATATTCCCATCAACAGCAACTAAAACATACTGTTCTCCCGCAGGAACAGGATTTACACCAGTAGAAGATACTCCTACAATAGGATCACCTAAATCTGGTTCAGCTTGCTCTAATCCTAAAAAATCATATCTATCGGAAGTTATACCCGTTTGATCAAATCTTCTTACTCTTCCAGAATTATATTTTGCCATATTATTTTAAAATTATTGTTTTGCAGTTTCTAATACACTAAGAATAAGTTCCAAAACACCATTTTCATTAGCACTAATTTTAATAACATCCGATGTTTCTAATGCAAGTCTTCCATCAGAAACTAAATTAGCACCATCATTTGGTGGAATTGGAAAATCTTTAGCAAATGCATAATCTGAAGGACTTTCAGTTGAGCGAGAATGATATGCGGTTACTGTATATGTACTCAAGGCTACACCAGAAGAAACATTAGTTACTTGTGATAAAATAATAATAGATGCTACCCCAATTGGACAAGTATATATACCAACGTTTTCAGTAGTTATCCCTACCCTAATCGATCTAAATTTATTAAGTGCTACTACTGCCATTTAACTTAGTGCAAGAATAAGAGGTGTTACTGTATTTAACAGACTTTGACTAAATGCTCTTCCGCTAATTGTTCCTGTAAGTTGATTAATTGTAAATTGATCACCAATTTTAAAATTACCTGCTTGGTCCGTGCTTGTGTAAACAACTTGCCCACCATTTAACATTACAACTTCATTTTCTTGAATGACAACACCACCTAATGCAGGTTTTGCTTGGAAAATATTATTACCAGCACCAACCCACTCAAATGAATGGGATGATGTAATTTGTAAACTTACTCTACTAAAGTAAACTGTTGTTCCCACACTAACTGTATTATTTAGATTCTGATTAAGAACGATAGTCGTGATTCCTGCGCTAGGTAAAGTAGCACTTTCAATGGAATAATATAATGGATACATATCTGCACTTGCAATTGCTCCAGATCCACCACCACCTACCAATTCAATGGATGGTGGATTTAAATATTGACTACCACCACTTATAATATCAATAGATGTTACTCGCCCATTTCCATCTATATTTGAAGATGCTTCACATATAATACCATTTGGACCTTCTGGAGATGATACTACAACTACTGGTGGTGATGTGTATCCAGATCCACCATTAGTTACATTGATTGTTTGTACAGTGAAATAAAGTTCTCCAAAATAAAGTGCTTGACCATCGTATGGACGATAAGAACCTATACCACTTACCACAATAGTGTCTTGTTCTACTTCAGCATCAGCATTGGTAACTCCAGTGTATCTGTAAATTGATTTTGATGTTTCATCGCCAACTCCATCAGCAACAAGACCCAATCTACCAAAGGAAGAGTTGGAGTTTGTTAAGTCGCATTGCCCACCAGATCCAGTAAAGATTGCAATATCATCACAAATAGTGAAGATAGAAACCAACTGAGCATATGCACCATTTGTAATAGAAACTCCGATGCCACCTTGATTGTATTGGGTATAAGAATCAACACTCATAGTTCCAGTAACACCAATATCTGGCAAATCACCGGGTTCTGCCTCAAATCCATCAATTCTCATTCCGATACTATCTGGAATAAAATTGGTGCAGTTTCTAATATAAGGACCTTGTACAATATTACCAACACCTTTAGAATATGGTGGAATTACAACGCCACCAACAACATAGGTATGACCAATTCCAGTAGTTCCCACATTAACAGAAAATTCACCAGTGGTATTATCTGCGGATAAAACACTGAATACGTATCCATTGTTTCCAGTTGGGAATATGGTTGTTGTTGCAGCACCACTTGAACAGGCAAATTCTAAGTCTCTTAAAGTTACAAAGTCGCCGCTTCTTAAATTAATTCCAGGTGCTGTTATAGTTACGATACCTGTGGTATTACTATATTCTGCTTCAGAAACTGGAATCGTCCTGTTAATTACATACCCGCCAGAAACATAATTATGTGAAATTGTAGAGATTCCAGTATAAACATCAAAGGAATTATCAGAATTGACTTTGGTCACATAAAACTCATATCCATAATATCCTGATGGGAATTTCTGAGTTGATGTTGGACCTCCAGAAGAACACGAGAATATAAGATCTCTAATTTCAATTAAATCACCGACTTTTGGAGTGAATCCTAGAGTCTTAATTGTAGTTTTTCCGGAAGTATTTTCATAAACGGCACTTGAAACTCCTGCAAGTGTATCAAATCCATTTCCTCTATTTCCGGGGTATGTGGTGTTAAATCCAATAGTTGAAAATGCAGTAGATCCAAGACCAACAATTGTTGTTACAACACCAACACAAACCTTCATGGCGGAAGTCACATCAGCACAAGAATTAATAACATTATTAAATCCTGTATAAGGATCTGGTTGCATCGCCAGATCTTTTACTTGTAAGAACTCATTCTGGAAGTTCTCGTACTTTTGAACGGTTCCACCAGAAACATAAGTATGAGGAAGAACAGTTTTACCACCAACAAACTCAAATGTATTTGGACCAACTACAGATTTGACTGGGAAAATATAATTAAATGTTCCATCTGGGAATGTATTTGTTGTATAATTGGAAGTAAGTGTACCACCTTCAACATAAGTATGATCCAATGTTGAAATTCCAACATTTACTTTAACCACATTTGATGTGTAGAGTGCGGGATAAGAACTAAGATTCCCTGCAGTAATTACAGTTGTAATAATTCCGATCAAATTATCAATATTTGTTCTTACATCAGCACATGAAGTTTCATCCTGATTATCACCAGTTAAAGGATCAGCAGTAATTGTCAGGTCTTTAACATTTAATTGATTAGTAATTGCTTTCTTAGCATAATCGCGTACTGCATTAAATGCAGTTACACTTTCCGCCTCTTCGCCAATCAATCCACCAGAAATTGGTGTACCATCTTTATTAAAGTATGCTCTAGTTGCCTCACGAATAAACTTATTGGTTCCGTATCTTACATCCTTGATTAATGCGTCTACAATGTATCCAATATCTCTACGGCACTTATTCTCACCAGAAACAAAGATACCTGGATTATTGTAAATTGTATTGAGAGAAGAAAGTGAACCGGCAGAGATGACTGTCGTGGCAAGAGAAGTTAGAGTATCTAAAGCACTTTGAACGTTTGCACAAGAATCAGGATCAGTATTAGATCCAGTGGATGGATCTGCAGTAAGAGTTAAATCCTGAATCGTAAGTTGGTTTGTAATTGCCTGCTTCATCAGATCTCTTGCCTGATTGAAAGCATAAACTGATTCAGTTTCTTCTCCAACTAAACCATTAGAAATTGGAGATCCATTATTAAAATATTGCTTTACAAACGCGATTACATAAGAATTGCCGCCAGTAAAGATATCAGTCGAAATAGCATCAACAAAATACCCAAGATCGCGCTTACACTTGGTTTCTGTTGCAGAAATTCCAGGATACTCGGAAACAGTTGCAGACCAAGCACTATTGACAATCTCAGTTCTGTTTTGTTGGATTAAACGATAAGAGTCCTTAAATCTAGAGAACCTTGTTGTTTGAACATCATTTGGATAATAGAAATCGGGATGAGAAATTGCAATTGCTGCAAGTGATTTATCAATAATTTCAGTTCTATTACTTTGAATTAAGTTTGAAGCATCAATATAACGATTATCTGTAGTGGCAATTACGGTGAAGTCATATCCAAGATTACCTGATGGGTAATATGCAGTTGAGGGTCCACCGCCACTATTACACTCCCAAACAAGATTTTCTAATTTAATCTTTTTACCAGGTTCAATAAACAAATGTGCTCCCGTAGTTGTTCCCAACCCGACCGCAGTTACAGTTGTAATACCTGTGGTGCGATCATAAGATGTAGTTGAAATTCCAAAGATAGGTGTATAAAGTTTAGAAACTTGCCCACCATACTGATAATCATGATCTAATGTAGAAACTCCAACATTTACTGTGAATGTTTTTCTATCTAAAATATCTTGAACTGTAAATTCATATCCAAGATTTCCCGATGGATAAATTGCAGTTGAAGGTCCTCCACCACTATCACATTGGAATACTAATCCTTCAAGTTTAACTCTGTCTCCAGACTTAATTGGGAGTGCGGAAGATGTTTCAACTGTAGAAATTCCAGTAATTCTATCATAAGAAGCAGTTACAACTCCTACAGGGAAACCGGCAGATCCTGAAGTACACGCATAAGTAAGACCCTGAACTTTGACTGGATCATTTTGAGATAGACCATGATTAATTGCAGTTACTGTTGTAATACCAGTTTGAGCATCAAAAACAGCATCTACAACTGTAGTTCCCAACCCAACAGGATAACCACCCCATGAACAATTATTAATTACTGCTCTTGCAATATTGAATGAATAGTCAAAAGTTGATATAGTTTGCTGAACTTCTCCTGGATTTTTAAGGATTCCACTCTTCAATGTCCAATCTTCATTGTAGTATGCTTTTCCTGAAGTAACTGATCTAGAATTACCACCTCTTGTAATATCATAAATTATTCCTCTCCAGACATCTTTAATATCATCAGCACAGTCATTACTTTCTAAAGTAACTCCATATCTAACTGCAGGAGCACCACTAGTTGAACCTGCACCAATCATACTAGTAACAATACCTACAAGTTGAGTAATTGTCGTTCCTACACCTACACAACCACCCTCAACCTGTATTACCGAAAGATTCTTAACCTGAGATACGCTATTCCCAACACCCTGATATGAGATTGATGGGGTTAAATTATTAATTACATGTGTTGCAATACCTGCAGCATAATCAAGTGCAGCAATTGTTGCTTCCGAAACACCAACTCCAGTAATATGAATTAAACCACCAGAACTACTGAAATAAGAATAACCTGCACCAATTGATTTACGATTACTATTTGCCTTTAGATCATAAGACACTGCCTGCATAATGCTAACGACATCTTCTTTGCAATTTGTATAACTACTAATTCCAAGTGTAAAATTATATCCAGAGGGTGATGTTAGGAATCCAACTGCTTCAGCAGCAATGTAATTTAAATTCGAATCAATTAATCTTGCAGCATCTTGCTCTCTATGATTACCAGCAAATCCACTAAATCCACTGGTTAAGAAACCTACAGATTCTCTTGCAATATAATCAAGATTTATTCTAATCATTCTTGCAGCATCAAAGAATCTGTCTGTTGATACTCCAAGTAATGGTTGTAGTGCAACAACAGCAGCACCATTTGTTACTGCAGGTCCAATAAAACTACAATCAGTAATATGACATCCATTATTTACATAGATTAAATCTTGATCTAAGTTCTTGGGTGTAATTACACAGTTTCTAAGTTCAGTACCTTCAATAGAAACTGTCTTGGCAAGAACAATTGGATTATCTTCAACATAAGTACCTGGGAATACTTTAATAGTATCTCCAAACACTGCAACAGATGCTGCTGCTTTAATTGTTTTCTTAGGATAGTTTTCTGCTAAACCAGTATTATCATCATTACCATTTTGTGATACGTAAATAGTTTTTCCAACTGGTTTATATGATTGAATTTCAACTTTACCTTTACCGGGAATTTGAGTTTCAAATATATCAATGCCAATACCAGGAACAATTTGAGTGACAATTCCAACTAAAGTATCACCAGAACCAAAATATTTTGTTGCGGTTGTAGTTCCAGCAACTGTTAAAGTTTCTGTTATTATACTCGTTCCGATTCCAACACTACCAGAAGAAGGATTATATACTAATTTTTCAGATGAAACATATTCAAGATTTGTTGTTCCGCTTGTTTGTTCTAAGAATGATGGATAATATGTTTTATCAGTAGTATTATTATCTTGAACAAAAATTAAACCAGACCCAGGTATTCCTTGTAAACCTTGTGTTCCCTGTGCTCCTTGCAGACCCTGGAGACCTTGAAGACCTTGGGTACCTTGAGGTCCTTGAGATCCAACACCTTGAAGACCTTGTGTACCCTGAGTTCCTTGAGTTCCTTGAAAACTTTGAACACCCTGGACTCCCTGGACTCCCTGGACTCCTTGAGTACCTTGGCGTCCTTGAAGTCCTTGAAGTCCTTGGGTTCCTTGATTTCCCTGAACTCCCTGATTTCCTTGAGTGCCTTGAGTACCTTGATTTCCTTGAGTACCTTGGAAATTACTTAAAGATCCTTGAAGTCCTTGAAGTCCTTGAAGTCCTTGATTTCCTTGAAGTCCTTGATTTCCTTGAAGTCCTTGATTTCCCTGAACTCCTTGATTTCCTTGACGACCTTGAACACCTTGAGAAGATTGAAGTCCTTGAGTACCTTGGAAATTACTTAATGTTCCTTGAAGTCCCTGATTTCCCTGAGCTCCTTGATTTCCTTGAGAAGATTGGAGTCCTTGGGAACCTTGATTACCTTGAGTACCTTGGAAATTACTTAAAGATCCTTGAAGTCCTTGAGCACCTTGAGCATTTTGAAGACCTTGGGAACCTTGAGCACCCTGACGCCCCTGAACTCCTTGATTTCCCTGAGCTCCTTGTGAACCTTGGCGTCCTTGAGCACCTTGATTTCCTTGAGTACCTTGGAAATTACTTAATGTCCCCTGAGTACCTTGTCTACCTTGACTACCTTGAAGTCCTTGATTTCCCTGAAGTCCTTGATTTCCTTGAGCACCTTGATTTCCTTGAGTACCTTGGAAATTACTGAGATTGCCTTGAGTACCTTGGAAATTACTTAAAGATCCTTGAAGTCCTTGAGCACCTTGGCGTCCTTGAAGTCCTTGAGCACCTTGAGTTCCTTGAGTACCTTGGAAATTACTTAAAGATCCTTGAAGTCCTTGAGCACCTTGGCGTCCTTGTAAACCTTGGAGTCCTTGTAAACCTTGGAGTCCTTGAGTACCTTGGAAATTACTTAAAGATCCTTGAAGTCCTTGAAGTCCTTGAAGTCCTTGGAGTCCTTGATTTCCTTGGGTACCCCCACCTTGAAGTCCTTGATTTCCTTGAGTACCCTGGCGTCCTTGAGCACCTTGATTTCCTTGAGTACCCTGGCGTCCTTGAAGTCCTTGATGTCCTTGAAGTCCTTGATGTCCTTGAAGACCTTGAGTACCCTGCCAACCAGAACCTTGAAGTCCTTGAAGTCCTTGAAGTCCTTGGAGTCCTTGATGTCCTTGAAGTCCTTGTGAACCTTGGCGTCCTTGTAAACCTTGGAGTCCTTGAAGTCCTTGAAATCCTTGTAAACCTTGGAGTCCTTGATTTCCTTGAAGTCCTTGATTTCCTTGAAGTCCTTGATTTCCCTGAAGTCCTTGATTTCCTTGAAGTCCTTGATTTCCTTGAAGTCCTTGATTTCCTTGAAGTCCTTGATTTCCCTGAAGTCCTTGATTTCCTTGAAATCCTTGAACACCTTGAGGTCCTTGCCTTCCTTGT
>Ga0208428_1000664_pt1 | contig 15427 bp, 15 predicted proteins | sample DEB08_DNA_11_FD_184535 | JGI IMG/M metagenome (GOLD analysis project Ga0208428, IMG submission 184535) | Aqueous microbial communities from the Delaware River and Bay under freshwater to marine salinity gradient to study organic matter... | ecosystem: Environmental > Aquatic > Marine > Coastal ... | reverse complement strand
CCGCTGTGTTGGCCAACGGTTGTGTCAGCATAGTTGGGCTAAACTTACTAGCAAACTTTTTCACTGCTGATAGTTTGTTCTCGTACTCTGATCCCCACTGCTGTTTCAGTAGTGCGTTCTGCTGTTCTAGATCCACTTGCGGGCCTTGTTGCTGTGCCATCTGTCCATCGATGATGTCCAGTTGATCTTTGTATAGGGCCACTACACCCTCCACTTGCTTCTGTGTCATGCCTAGGCTTTTGAACATCTGTTCTGCTTCTTTGACGGTTTCTTGATCTGTATTCACTTGCAGATCCATGTTGTCCACAAAGTCCCATTGATATTGTTCAGGTGCTTTGGGTTGGTCAGCAATCTTTTTCTCCAGTTCGCTGTAGCTCTTTGCGAGATCTTCCGCTGTCTTGAATTTTTCAGGTAACCATGCAGGTCTAGACTCATCTGCTGTTGTGGTCTCTGCAGGTTCTGTGGTTGTTGATTGTGTCTCACTCAATAAGTTTGGTTGCTCCATGTTGTCTGCAACTGCTTGTTCAGTTTGATTTGTGTTGTTTTCAGTTTCCATTTTTTACTTTCCTCCAAGTTTTGTTTTGGGAGTTTCTTTCTCCATCATGTTGTTGATACGCTGTATCAGTTGTTGCTGTGCCACTTTGAATATGGCGCTGTAGGGATTGGGTGCATCAGCAGTGACTCTTGTGCTGTTGATGATCCGCTCCAAGTCTTTGATTACAAGTTGTCCTCTAGGTGTGCCAAACACGCTCAAGTATGCTTGTTTGATTTCAGTTATGTCTTTCATTTCAGTTTCCTTTTGTAGGTGTAGCCGCTGGCTTTGAATCCCAAACGGTCAAATATCTTTTCGTATGCTGGCCTGTTGCTCCAACTAAACACATACACATTTTCAGCACCACGCAGATCAGCCCACTCATACAAGCGTTTTAGCAACAGATTAAGGTACTTGCTGTTGCTGGGCCTGTTTGTGAGTATGCATATGATGTTGCAGTCTGCTTGATTGATCCACATATTCTCAATTATCTCTGCACAGATCAAACAATGCAGATGACCTTTGTCGTCCTCAATGCCTTGTGCAAAGCCAAAACCTGGTTTGTTTAGGTCTAGGCTCATTAGGTAATCTAAATATCTTTCACTGAAAGGTTTGCCGTCCATGATGTGCTTGTGGTTGTTGCACCATTGTTCAGCCATTTGTTTTAGGATGTGTCTTTTTTCAGGTGTGCGATAGTCCTGCGCCGTAACGAATTTCATTGTGATTGTTCCTGTTCATTTTGTTTTGTTTCTATTCAATGTCAGGCTGTGGGCTTGACGGTTGTACGCTCAATCTAGGATCTTGTGCCTGTAATGTTTGTGCCGCTTGTGCCAACATCTGTGCCTGTTGTTGCTGTTGCAATCTTTCTTGTACTGCTTCTGGATCTAGTAATACTTCAGGTGACATATCACCATCACGCAATATCTTTCTAGCCAGTGCTTGTATGTCCACTTGTGCAACTGCTTCTGGTCCAAGTTGTGATACAATCTGTAACAATTGTATGTCACGCTGTATCTCACTCATGCCAATTCCTTTTTTAACTGCAGAGTTAACAACAATCTCATATGCTTTGTTGTCATTGATGAACTCTGGTAGCTCACCTCTCAACTGCAATCTTTTGATTAAATTTTTAATTATCGGTCTCAAAAACTCTATCTCTAGACGCAGACCATAAGGTCCAATTCTCCTAAAGAATTCACTCTGCCTGACCTGTACTTCAAATGCAGTCATCTGTTGTGACTCTTGTGGTGGTATGATTGCATCATTGAACAACATAGTTCTGACCTTTGCTCTTTGATCTTCAACGGTCTGAAATGTTATTTGGAAGTTACCTGGAAAAGGTATAGGTTGTAGCATACTATCTACCGTGATTACATCGCCTGGCTCTATTTTCATATTAGCAAAGTTAACGGTGCTTTCGCTTCCGTCTGTTTGCCAAGCGCCAAGACCAGCCCATGCACTCTGTGTCATGATCAGTTGTGTTGCTTCATTGGCTACTCTGATGTGCGGTAGTGCTTGTCTCACAGGCGACTCTCCCCATATGCTTCCTAATGTTTTGCCAAATCTAAACACAATAAACATTTGAGCGGGAGAAACTTTTTCTTCTAACAAAGTCATCTTGTCTTCTAGATACACACGATACATAAGTTCTTTGTCACCGGGTGCTTTCATACAGCACTCAAGTATTTTCACTTTGCCATGTGGATTGCTCTTTGCTAGATTTTGAACACCATCACCCACTGCGTCTGCACCATACTTTTCAATCAAGTATTGTGCTGTCAAGTGATGCTGTCTGAACACGGTGTCAACTTCACCTTTGTAGTTTTCTAAAAAATATAATTGGTGAGTTGGTATTGCTAAAAAGTCTATGCCTTGATCTGTTTCTACCATTGTGATTGCGCCTGTGCCTGCAATAACACAATCAGTCAAAGCCTCTGAAGCCGCTACATAAAAACCGCTGTCTCTAATAGTTTTGAACACCACCTTGTTGGCCATGTCCAGCATTCGTCTAACATCTGGAGCCACTTGTGGTTTGATCTCATCACGCACATCTACATACGCCCATTGTTGGTTTTGTGGAATCAACAATGTTAAGATTGTACTAACTAGATTTTGCGTGCCGTCAGCCGCTGTGGAATCAAACAATTTAGTTCTATCAGTGTCACCCTCTTGCACTCGCCAAATGTCTCTGTTTGGGAATGTAAATTTGTATGCTTCTGATATTTCTTCTTCGTGTAATTCACGAGCCGCTTTGGCTTGTTGAAATATTTTTTTTACCAGCGATTTTTCCATATACTACTAACCTAAAAGAGTTCTGTCATAAGTTGGTGCTAGTGGTTCATTGGTTACCCCAATGTAACTAGAACCGCCCCGTCTTGTAACTAAAGTGCCTCTACCTTTTTTTCGTCTCATTCCTGATCTTAAGGCGTTGGCCGCTTCGTTCCTTTTGATTTCGCTTTCTATCTTGACAGCTCTTGCTTCTCTTTCTTGCGAGATCTTGTCTTGCATTCTAGCGATATCCTCTGGACTAGGCGCAGGTGGAATTTTTGGTTTCATAAATCCCATTACTGAACTCCTAATTTGTCACCTAGGTATTTGATAACACCTAATAATGATCTTGATTCACCTGATCCTTGTACTGCAGATTCTACACCTAGTGGTGTACCTCTTTTAGAAATCAGAGCTCCTCTACCTCTACCTCGTCTTTGAACAGCTGATCTACCTAGAGCTTTAGTTCTAGTCTCGCCAACTTCTCTCGTAATTGTTGGAGGTGGTGGTGGTGGTGGAGGTGGTGGTGGGGGTGGAGGTGGTGGAGAACCGCCGCATAATGCAACTGGACCTTCATACTCGTAAGAATCTTCTTCTAGTATGTTACCATCTTTATCCCACACAATCTTGTTGTATATTTTCATGTCGTAATCCTTAATGCGTGTGCGTTACTATATATATATAATATAAGCGGAGCGTGTTACTGACGCTCTTTGCTTACAAGTTTATTTAGCTATCTAGGTCTGCTGATTTTTACCGTTTGTGCCACATTGCTGATCACACTTTGTACTGCTGGTATTCTACTGATGTCCACAGCAGGTTCAGGTAAATGACTAACACTTTCAGACACAGCATCAATGCAGTCATCGTGTGCATTGTTAGGAAATTCTTCCAACTCACTCCAAAAATAACTATTTGTTCTAACTCTTTGATGCACAAACATTCTGTTGATTTTGATGATTGGTTCTAGTGTTTGTGCTATGAACACATATTTGTTTTTGCTTCTAAATTTGTTTACAAAATTTATTTTCTTTTTCATCTCTGTGCATATACGCCTTGCTTCATTGATCAGTGATGCACTAAAGTTTTCCTCAACAAACACCGTGCCAATTCCATATTTGGTGCAGGCGTTCACAATCTGTTTGATTTGATTTGTAAAATCTTTTGTGTCTTTGTCCACAGCACCTAACACTATCACATCATGCACATACACATTGCCTTTGTCGTCACGCATTGTGATTGCTAGAACACTTCTATCTCTAGCGTGTATCCCTGTTGCTGGATCCCATGCCGCACACATTCGTCTTATGTTGGGTGCATCTTGTTTGTCACCCAATCTCACTATAGGCAAATAACCGCCAAAAGGCTGTGGTAAATGATGTACGGTGATGTCATCATCATATTCTTGTATCTGATCTAGAGCCATCATAGGCTCATATGTTTTACTAGGTATCAGTAGATATTGTGATTTGAAGTCACCCTCTGTGGATTCTTGTCTAGATCTTTCTAGCCATTCCCAATTGAAATCACCATCAGGGTGATCAGGCCAAGCCAGTTCTTCCGTTTCAGGATCATACACAGGTATCTTTTCCATTTGATAACCCACATTCACTAAGTGATCATACAGCGTGTCATTTGAGTGCGGTGTCCCCAACAACAAAATTTTCTTTGCTATCTTACCAAACTCCTGCACACGCTCTTTGATTCTGTCTCTGCTTTCTTGTGTCAAACTATTGTCAGATGTTTCTAGGTCATCACCAATGATTAGATCTGCATGTAGTCCAGAAAGTTGTGAGCCCAAACTGGATATAGCCACACTTGGGTTAAGTGATACTACTTCTCTATCAACGGTAAAGTTTTGTGCTTGCCATTGATACAAATCATTTTTCAAATGTTTTGTTAAGGGATTTGTTTCTATGATAGATCGGATCATCAAGCTGTTTCTCAATGCAATGTTTCTTTTTGCAGAGATCAATATCACTTGAAAGTTTGGATCAACAAGCAAACGCCACACAATGTACAAACAGGTCAAATGTGATTTACCTGCGTGTCTAAACACTTGCAAAATTCGTCTAGGTTCGTCTTGTGTTTTTTCTAACCAATCACAAATTTTTATATGCAGTTCAGGTGTTTCTCTACCGTCTATGATGTTTTGCACATCCACAAATTCTTTGAAAGAAATATCCGCCATTGATCATTATTGTGCTTTGGGATCTATGTTGATGACTTTTGCTTCGTCATCATCTTTTTTTAATTTGTTTGCAATTCTTTGTTTGGCCTGTTTCATAAGATTGTCTGCTTGTTGTTTTTCAAGCATATTGTTTTCACCTTGTGGGTGTACTGCACCGCTGATATGTTGTGCTAAATTTTTTAACAATCTCAAATGTGCCGTTCTAGCATTGATCACAAATGTGGTTTTCTTGATGTAGTGTGGATCATCTTGTGCAGGCCAAGCCGCATCACTAAACAACTCATGTGCATGATCAACTTCTTTGTCAAAATAATCTTCCGCTATTTTTTTTAGTATCTCTGTGTACTCTTGTTCAACTTTGTTTTTGTTCATTTACGATTCCTTCTAATCAAAGGCTAGTTTAGTCTCCCTCCCTAGCCCTTGATTTGTTACTATATAAAAAGGTGACTCAAGCCATGCCAGATAATAGTATAGGAGCAGGAAATAAACTTGAGTCATAAGTATTTATATGCAAGATAAAGTAAGAACATCATACCTAGTCAGCGAGTTTATCCAGGTGTTTCCAATGTTCAGTGCAGAACAATGCAAACAGATGATTGAGCTGTATGACAAAGATATGTATCAAGCCACCAGTGCAACAGCAGTTGGTGACAGGGTTTTAAAAAGTCATAGAGATTGCAAAGTAAAGATTGTTAAAGAAAACAAATTGCTTGATGATTTTTTACATGACGCAATCAATATGTATAGAAAGCGTTTTCCTTTCGTACCAGCAGTAAACAAAGTTGACAGCCAATTTTTAAAATATGATGTCAATGGTAGGTTCAACACTCATGTGGATCATTATGCTGGAGCGGCCAGAACGCTGTCTGTGAGCGTCATTTTGAATGATGAGTACATGGGCGGTAAGTTTCAGTTTTGGAGTGATCAAGGAGACCTTTTAGTTAAAGAAGTAGAACCAGTTACAGGAGATGTGTTGATATTTCCTAGTAATTTCTTGTTTCCACATTCTGTAAGCCCAATCACATTTGGTACAAGATATGCTATTGTAAATTGGTATAATTAATCGTCATTATCATCTAGCCTATCAAAAACATCGTTCATAGCCAACGCCACATAGTTGTATATGAATGCATCGTTGTAATCGCCTTTTAGTTTTCCAAACTCCCAGATGTCTTTTTCCCATTCTACTAGATGTTTTTCTGCTTCAAGCAGATCCTCTTTTTTTATTTCTCCGTTTTCAACTTGTTCAACTATTTTGTGAACAAATTCGTCTCTGTGGTCAGCTAATCCAAAGCGATAGTCTTGTATGATTTTAACCATCAATTCGTTTTTTATTTTGTCCATTGATCTTGTTATAATAATTTTTTAGTATATTGTCACTGCAAAATAAATGCCGGCGTAGCTCAGTTGGTAGAGCAGGCGATTTGTAATCGTCAGGTCCGCGGTTCGAATCCGTGTGCCGGCACCACAAAACATTTTACACAATCTTTACACAACAAAAATTTACACAAAATAATCCAACAACTACGGAACAATCTGACTACACAAGAACATTTGTAAAAAAGCACTTCACTAAAAAAACCTAATAAACACAACAAAAAACCCTTATTTTACTAGGTTAATTTAAGGTTGATCTTATTATGCTTTCATATATGTTTTACACATATTTTACACAATGATAAAATTAAGAGACGGAGCAATAACACTACACAAAAGAGATGGTAGCAATGCATATCAGATCTACATCAATCTAAAAGGTTTCAAACCAATCAGAAAAAGTAGCGGCACAGCAAATCTAGATGAAGCCAAACAGATTGCAACTGATCTATATGATCAAAGCAAGTACAAGATCAAGCAAGGTGTTTCAATACACAATGTGGAGTTCAGCAAGATGGCTGATCGTTACTTGCAGTCAATTGACAAAACAAAAAACAAAACGCTGTTAAGAAAATACAAAGGTGTTGATGGTACTATCAGGCGATATCTAAATCCATTTTTCAAAGGCAAGAACTTGAATGAAATATCTATCAGGCACATAACCAACTACAAGAAATGGCGTAGCACAAATTTTTTAAAATGGGAACCTAGTGATAACACAATTAGACTAGAACTTAATGTGTTGAGAATGATCTACAAGACAGCAATCAGAGATGGTGAGATCAGCAAAACAGATATGCCTGACATTGAACTGGGCAGTGTTGATACTAACAGGCGTCCACATTTTACCAGCAATGAAATAAAAAAATTAGACAGCAAGTTAAGAGAGTTTATTGATAGATCACCTGATAATCGTATATTGACCAGCAGGACTGATTTGCGTGATTATTGTTTGTTGATGTTAGGTACTGGTTGCAGACCAGAGGAGTTGATGAACATAGGCACTGACAAACTAGAAAACTACAAGACCAAAAATGGCGATAATTGTTACTTAATCAGCATTAAAGGTAAGACCAACAAGGTCAATGCTAGGCTGGTTTTGGCTGATCCTGTGTGCAAAAATATCATAGATAATCGCGTTGATAGGTACAAAAAACAAGGTATTTCCTTGCAAAAAGACTTATGGCCTAACCACAAAGACTTTAGCAACATATGGGGTAATTTCATAAAATGGTCAGGTCTAGAATACAACTCACAGGGTGAAAAAAGAGTGCAGTATAGTTTGAGGCACACCTACGCTACAGAAAGATTGCAACAAACTAATGACTGGGGTGCTGTTGCACTACAGATGGGTACCAGTATCAAGATGTTAGAAAAACATTATAGTCATGTCAAGGTTACACAGAAAGCAGAACAACTTATTGACAAGCGTGATTACATTGCTAGTGACTCAATGTTTTCAAAGTTATTTGATCTTGAGCCGTAAAACTCATTTCTTTAGCCACAAAAATATCTGTGTTGAACAACTTGTTTAATTTTTGTGCTTTGACTATAGCACTGCCTTTTTGAAAATAAAACAATGTTGCATATGTTTTGTTTCTTACAGAAAAATCTGATTTCCATATTTCTGAAAGTTTTAAAAATAAATTTTGATCACGCGGCATGACCATATAACCTTTGTCTAGATTCATAATCTCTAACTCTTTGGTCGTGTGTTTGTTGCTTATTGTTTTTGACAACATAATATTGAATGCTGGTTTAGCCATACAATTATTTATCATAAATAAGCAGTAGTTTAATTAACAAGGAGAATTTATGGCTAAAATAACTTATTACACATCAGCCTTACAAAAAGATGATAGTTGTTCATCAGGCTTCAGTGGTAGGATAACAACAAAAACAATTTGTGGTATTGATGGTACTTCAACAGAAAACAAAAACAACATTGAACCAGTGACAACAGATTTACCAACAACAGATGTAAACACAGCAGAACTGGTTGCAATACAGACTGCACTTGAACACGCAGTTGAAATGGGTGCAACAGCAGGAACCAAATTGAGTCTGTGGGCTGACAACAAGAAAGTTGTGGATTGGATACACGGTGATATGTTTGATCAAGAGTATGATCTAGACAATGTGCAAAAAGACATCATACAAACAATCAGATCTTTGCTGAACAGATTGGGCAGGAAAAAAAATTGGGCTATTGTGCAACACAGAACCAACGACAATAGTTTGAGCAAAGCAGTGCAACAAGCATTGGGTTTCAAAGAACCCGAACCTGTTGACCCACTAAAAGTTTTAGAACAAGCAAGAAAAAAACACGGGTAGTACAACACTCCAGCTACACCGTTTGACCCCGCTTAAAAGGCGTCTATGCTTGTTTATAACGGCTTTTATTCCCCAGTTTACCTAGCTCTTTGTATTTTTTTGCATCAACTATAAAATTTTTAAGTTGACGATATTGTGCATACGGGTGAGTGTAATTTGGAAATTTTTTATTAAACACTTGAAAGTTTCCTCTTAAATCTAGAGCAAACTTTTCATTGTGAGGCAACAATATAGGTTTGTGTACAAATGATTTTTCTAGCTCTATAAATTGTTGTTTGACATTTGTAGTGCAATCAAAACAATTGTAACCAATTGCTTCATAATAATCTTTTATTTGTTCAATAGTTTGGCTGTTTGTATTGCTGGTAATCACCATGTATTTTTTGAAATCTACAAAATATTGATTTATCTCTACTAATTTTTTTGTAAATTGTTCATCATAACCATTGCAGGCCATCACAATGTTACCAGTGCTGTGAAAAAAATTAACATTCAAATTTGAAATTGCTTCGTATCGTCTCAAGACACTATTTTTTTTGTAGATCACAAAATGTATTGGTGGATAAAAATTAAAATTATTTCTCAAATAATTTGTAGGATAAGATATTTGTTTACACCCGTAAGGTTGATTATCTAATACAAACGCACTCATCATGACTAAACACTATCCAAGCAAAGTAGCAACAACATTTGATATTGCTAACATCACAATACCAAACAATATAGCCCAAACTCTAGTATCTAGTTTTTCTATTTTGCGATCCATATTATCCATTGATTTTTCAATGTGTTTGAGGTGATTGTTTTTTATTTGTGTTATGTCGCCTCTTATAATTTTAGTGTCAAGTTCAACTTGCGTCAATCTTTTTTCAGTATCTAATCTTTCTTTTGACCAAGTTTCCATTTTTAATTTATCCATTAGTGTAAGTCTGTCCAAGCACCGTTGGCATAACCTCTGAATTTGTTTGAAGTTGTGTTGTAGTACATCATACCATTTGAGCCTGTTGGATCTGATGAAAGATGTTTTAAAATAAATGGAGCATCTGCTAACACATTACCAGTGCCTGTTGCTTTTAGTTTTAGATCATCGTTTGCTGTTGCGGCTTCAATAGTGATTACACCTGAAGTGTTGTCAAACTTCAGTGTTTCTTTCATCAAACTTGCTGAAGCATATCTAAACTCACCCACATTGTTTGTGGCAAAACCATATTGATCTTGATATGTGTAAAGTCTTATAGCATTGTTGTTTTCACCTGCAGATCCAAATGTGCCTTCGTCACCTACAATAGCATTGATTGAGCCCACATAATAAGCATCATAACCTGCATAGTTGGGGTTAGTATAACCATTTGAATAGTGTGAGAAACCAAAACAACCGCCTGGCTGTCCTGCCGTGATAGCAGTAGATGTAGAGTCATTTGAAACTTCTAAATTGTAATCACCTTGACTAGTGCCTTGTCTTCTAAATTGAGGCATATCAAAGAAATTAGATGAATTTACTCTCATTGCTCTCACATATGTGGTTCCTGTGCCATTTGGATCTATTGTAATATCTTTGTTGCCACCACTGGTTTGTATTGTCAAAGCACCACTGCCATTGGTACTTAAAACAACATCAGTGTCTGTGTCTCCAATTCTAACTCCACCTGTGCCATTGGGTCTTAATTTTATGTCACCATTTGTGATTGATGTGGTGATGTTTTCATCATTCATATCAAGACCAATGTTGCCCATAACCAATTTTTCAGTGCTTAGATCAACTGCGGCATATTTGTTAGCACCATCACCAAGCCTAATTTCACCTGAGGCTGATGCTGTGATCTGATTACCATTGGTGTCTAAATTTCCGCCCAATTGTGGTGTGGTGTCTTCCACAACATTTAAAATACCTGTGTCTGTGTCAGTGGCATCAATTGTGAGTGTGTTGGCCACATCATTGTATGTCAATGTGATGTTTGTGCCTGCTACCAATAAACCATTGACTCTGTCATCAACTCGTTCATCTGTGTAGTATAAATTTGTGCCTTCTGATAGGTCAGTTGTGGATTTACCTGAAAATGCCGTATCAAATCTACTTTGTGTGTAGTATAAGTTGGTGCCTTCTGCCAAATCAGTTGTTGATTTAGAACTTAGATCTAAATTGGCACCTGTTTGTAAATTGACTCTGGCATCTGCTCTTACATCTGTGTAATATAAGTTATTGCCTTCAGACACATCATCAGTGGTCAAAGTATCCCAACTCAATTGACCAGCACCATTTGTTTTTAAATATTGATTTGCTGATCCATCTGTTTGTGGCCAATTCTGATTATCTAAAACAATATTACCATTTTGTGCATCAAGTATTATGTCGCCTGTAGCTGTTCTTGTACCAGCTGTTAGTGTTAAATCACCACCAGTTAGACTTATTTTAGAGTTTGTAGCTTCTGATTTGGCTCTGAACTCAATTGTATCAAGTCCAAAAACATAATCAGTGTCAAGTGTTAGATTATTTGAATCATCTTTAATAGTGATTCCTGCTGTAGTGACATCGATGTATGATCCAACTCCTCCTGGATGTTGCGCCAGTCTTACATTTGCACTACTACTGCTTGATGTTATTTTTCTTAAAGTTGAGTGGTCAGTTCCGTCACCCAAACGGACATCATCTGATTCAAGCCTTACAACATTTGTTGCTTGTAACCATATGTCATCGCCAGATGTTATGTATGCATGATTTGTGGTGCTTAAGTACAAATTATTTGTTCCAATGTTTGAACTTATATAATTTCCATTTGTCTCAAGCGTTGCATTTAATTCAGGTGCTGTTTCGTCTTCAAGCAAATTAGTTGAATTGACCCACGCTGTGCCGTTGTATTTTAAAACTTGATTTGTTGCAGGTGTTGTAATTGTAACATCTGTTAAATCATTAATTGCACCTGCACTTGGTAATTCAAATCTTGCACTTTTTGATGTTGAATCATAAGTTAACACATAGTTGTCTGTTGGTGTGTTACCATCAAGCCAAAATCCAGTTGCATTATTTTTACCTATCCATATACCTTTGTCTCCACCTGCAGGATGTGTGCTGTTGCCGGACACATCGTTGTTTGAAACAATCTGAACTGAGTCACTTCCATTAACTGATGTGATTGCTCCTGCTAATGATGTTGAATAACCAAATATACTAACACCTGGAGTTTGATCAGGTCTTTGTGTACTTGAATTTGTGCCACCCGTAATTCTTACTAATAAACCATTATCTGAGTTGTAATTTGTAATACTATCCCAACTTGCAGTATCACTATTGTAAAATTTTGCTGTTGGAACATTTGTTAATATTGGCGCATAATTTCCAATATTGATTGCATCGTGAGCCACAATACTAACGGTACCACCTTTCGAGCTACTTGTTATTTCTAATGGAGCAAGATCATTATTAAATTCACTTCTTAAAATTAAATCGCCACCATATGTTGCCATTTCTGTGTAATAACGATCATAATTTACGCTTGAATGTGTAACATTTGTTTTTGATACTTTGAAAGATTGATGACTCCAATCAGTATCTGCATAACCAATTTTAACAGAACCATCATCTGATGTTATAAAATTTGTTTGCACATTAAGATTACCACCTAGTTCTGGTGTTGTGTCCTCTACTACATTCAATAAACCTGATGTGTCTGAATCATTAACCCAATTTGTACCATTGTATTTTAATACCTGTCCTGAAGTTGCTGTTGTAATTGTGACATCTTGCAGACCATCAAGATCTAAAGGAGCAGTGCCCACTTCAAATTTTGATGTTGCAGTGTTGTATAATAAAAGGCTATTGTTGGTTACACCTGTTGTGTCTACATCACTCAAGTCATTTATGCTGGCCGCGGCTATACGAGCATCAGCCCTTGCATCTGTGTAGTATAAATTTGTACCTTCTGATAGATCAGTTGTAGACTTACTACTTAAATTTAAGTTAGTACCTGTTTGTAAATTCACTCTAGCATCTGCTCTAGCATTTGTGTAATAAAGATTATTGCCTTCAGTAATATTTGTTGTTGAAAATTCTGAAAAGTCTAGTGCTACATCACCATTAGTAATGCTAACACCTGTGCCACCTGTAAAGTGTGCTCTTACTTCACTTGCACTTGGGCCTGTGTATGTAATAACACCTGTTGTTGAGTTGTATGCAAATGATCCATCACCACCTGCATCTGTAACTGAAATTGATGCTCTAGATCTAGCATCTGTGTAATATAAATTTGTACCTTCTGATAAATCAGTTGTTGATTTAGTTGCTAGTCTTGTGTCAAAATCTGCATTGCTAAAATTTTCATCATCTGCTGGTGCCCAGCTTGTGCCGTTATATTTTATTATTTGACCTGATGTTGCACCTGCTGTGCTTACATCACTTAAATCATTTAATGCACCACCAAACGCTGTAACCGTTACATTACCTGCTGAGTCAAATGTTAAAAATTTATCTGCTCTGGTTGTTGCATGAGGAATAGTCAAACTCACTTTGACATCACCATTTGCGTAGAAGTCATCATTGTTAGCAGGATCTAGTCGTATGCTCTGTTCACGCATACTCTTGTTGTCTCTGCTGGCCATGTTCAAGTTGTCAAATTCTCTGTTCAGTGTTGAAGCACTTAAGGCCGCACCATTTGTAAAGTCTGTGGTTCTACTTGGTTGTCTGTTTGATATGATTGCAACTTTGGTACTAGACGCTGGTGCTGTTCTAAACTGCACCGTACCAGTTGATGCTGTGTCATCTGTGGTGTCATTGATCTCGTAAGCAGTTCCTCCTCCGCTGAAAACAACGGTTGGACTTGTTGTGTAACCTGATCCACCTGCTGTTACGGTCAATGATGTGACAGCACCCGCTGATATGGTTGCTGTGGCCGTTGCTCCACTTCCTCCGCCGCCTGACAGAGTCACCGTTGGTGCCACGGTGTAATTTGTACCACCCACACCCACGGTTAGGTTCGTTACTGCACCTGCACTGATTGTTGCTGTTGCTGTGGCTTTGGTGCCTTGTGTTTGTTTGACTTGATCCACATAAACTTCAACATCTGCTGTGTTCAGTATTTCAAAGTCAAATGAAAAGTCTGTGCTGGTGTTGTCACCAGTGTAATAAATTCTACTATCGTTGTTGCTTACGGCCATATTTGTATCCTTTTATGCACATATTTATTCAAAGATTCCTTGTAATTTTTCATAGAAAGCATTGTGATAATTATTTCGTCTTTCGTCATATGCGTATTTGTCTTTACTAGTTTTTGTGTTGTAGTACTTGTCTGGATCTAGTGCTTCTTCAATTGCATCAGTTACAAAATATTTAAACAAATTGAATCCAATTATGCTTGGTAAAAACATTGCAAAAAGATCTTGTATGATGTTGTTTGCAGTACCACCGGGATCATCAATTGGACTAGAACCTAAAATGTCAGTTGTTAAATTTGCTATTTCAGTAATAACAGGACCTAAAAATTGTCTAAATAGATCATCTTTAAAATCTCTTTCCATAAAAGGTCTTGATGTTGTTGGAGCTCCAAGATCACTTGCTACATCAAATCCTTCCGCAATTGCTTGTTGAAAAACTAATTCTGTCAAAGGTATAACTGCTAGGTTACCTAGTATAGGCAATCTAGTTAACGCTCTCTGATACAATTTTGCATCAAGAAAAGAATACATATTGTTTCCGTTAAGCACTTCTTTGGCTTGTGTGTATGCAATTGATCCAACAAATGTCCAAGCAAAAATACTTGCAATTGCACTCAACATTCCTGCTGTGCCACCATCTTGTAATTCTTTGCCGTGTACTCGTCTTCCAACTCCAAATGAAAATTGTTTAAATTGTGTAATAGTTCTTAATAGACCGCTGATAGTTGCACTTGACCATTTGCTGTCATCTTGAAACATACTCAAACGCATTCGTTCCATGTCACCAGGCTTCATCCTAGATAAACCATCTACATTGCTGTTAAAAAATTTATGCCATTTGTCATACAGAGTGCTTGAACGCAAACCGCCCCTAGCGGCTTCAGTTCTGTCCATGTAGTCAGCAAGTTTAAAAATATCAAATGTGCCATCTTGTTTACTTGCTATAACACTCTGGCCGTGTTGATCTTTTTCTGCAAACATTCTAACGGTTTGATCATAATCTTGTTCTGTAAAACCGTGTCTCTTTAATTCTCTAACCCAATCAGGATTTGTTTGATTTAATTTTTTCCAACTTGCTCCAGTTTTTAAAGCACTGGTCACATTGCTTCTCAACACTGCTAGACCACCAGCCGCTTGTCCATCTGACAGCCAAGTAGAACCATTATATCTCATAAATGCATTTGCAATTTTTTCTGACCACCCTTGCCAATCACCTTCTGCTAAACTGCTGGCCATTGTGTTATACAAACGCATCTGTGTCATGCCAATCATGTGTTCTGTGGCCATGCCCCAGTGTTCTGCTATGTCTCTGTTCTGTTTGCTAGTCAACAACGGATGATGTCCTGATATTGTTGACATATCTTTAAACCATTTTTTGTTGGCTTTGTTCATTCTTGATATAGCAAAAAAAGGTTCAACCATAGTTTGATCAAGTGGTATCCAACCCAGTGCACCAACATTGATATTTCTCATTGTGGTAAAAAATCTACCAACCTGTGTTCTGTTAATTTGTGACGGTCTTTCTGTTGCCAGCAAGTGAGTGGTAAAAAGATCCCAACCACTGCTATCAATGTGTTTCC
>Ga0208428_1000662_pt1 | contig 15458 bp, 23 predicted proteins | sample DEB08_DNA_11_FD_184535 | JGI IMG/M metagenome (GOLD analysis project Ga0208428, IMG submission 184535) | Aqueous microbial communities from the Delaware River and Bay under freshwater to marine salinity gradient to study organic matter... | ecosystem: Environmental > Aquatic > Marine > Coastal ... | reverse complement strand
ATAGTATCACCATCGACAACACGATTAATTTCTATAACTCGGAAGTTGTAACAACTCTTCCGACTTGGTGGGGTCATTGCTCCCATGATTTACCTCCTGTGCGTTTGCTGCAATACCAATCACAAATGCACCAACCGCAATGACTGCAGCAGCACCCCATACCCAACGTTCTAGTTGTCTGACCCTATTCTTAAGGTCATCATTTTGTTTTTCAATACGACTTGCAAAAGAATCTAACTCACTCATTTGAGGAACTTCTTTCATACGTTCCTCTAAACTAATAACTCTTTCTCTAAAACTTTCTACTCTACTTTCCAGAACAGCAAGTTTAGAATCCTGTTCAGCATCCTTATTTGTCAGATCGCTCATCGCTCATTTCAGAGAAAGACATACGAAGTATATAGACAACACAATACATTGTGAATGCAAGTCCACATCCTAAAAGTATAATTACAGACCAAACAGGGTCATTAATATCGGCAAGAGGTTTTAAAAATAAGTTCATTAACAATCATTGAATGCACTACCAATCTCAGACCCAAGTTCTGATCCTGCATTTTGTCCTAAAAGAAGTGCCCAACCACCTGCCAACCATCCAATATAAGGAATGTTAGTCACTGCTGGAACGATGAGACCAGCACTAATTGCGGTTCCTGCCATCGCACCTTGTGACCTTGCTCCAGCGTCCGCCGCTATGCACTCGGCGCTTTGTGCAACGTGCTTTCCCTCAGCATCTACTGAAACGCCTCCTAGGTTGCGTGTGCCTTCTCTAGTATATTGGTCACGGCGATACTCATCACGATTGGTAGTGCCACCACCAAATAGTCCCCTCTTCTCTTGGTTCAAATGTAAAGATCTTTCCGACTCTAATACTTTAGGATCATCAGCACGATACTCAATCTCATATCCATCCTTACCAGCTTTGATTCTGTAGGATGAATATGGACCGTGGGGAATATTGATAGTAGGAACTTGTTGTACTTGCTCTTGTGGTCTAAGCACATAACCCAGAAGTCCGATGTGAGATACACCTACCAGAGCACCTAATGCCAATGCCGCTACCTTTATTGGCGATCTTTTCTTTGTTGGCATTTCCATTGGTGTTTCCTCGGTAGGTGTTACATCGGACTTCCGTAATTTCATGGCATTGGTAGAGCAGGACCAGTTGTAGTTGGCATAGCAGGACCAGTAACTTCAGGTAATTCTGGCACAACAGCATCTAACATACCAGGGAGAGCATTACTAACTGCTTCTACAGCAGCAGCAGATAACTTCTTCCTAGCATCCTCCATCATCACGTCAGCATTCTTATACAAATAAACACTCCCACCGATGACTGCCAATGAGGTCAGTCCAGATAGAAGTGCCACTACGTTAATCAGTTTTTGCATTTTTTCTTGGCTCCACAGCAGAAACAACTTCAGGTTCTTTTTTCGCTACTGCTTTACTATTAGCATTACCGCCACCTGCTTTGGCAGGAGACAATCCAAAGGCAGCTAGCGATCCAGAAAACACGGATGCGATAAAGGTAGGGTCAAAGTCAAGAATCTTCTGACCGTTGGGAAGTCTAACGTAACTGAATGTGAGAAGAGATGCAGACCAAATAAGTACAACAACTTTCACAAGATTACCAAGAACTTCACTCTTATCTTCATCATGTCCCCTATTCTCTTCTACTTCCTTTGCTTTAGATTTATTTCCTAGCATAGGTATAGAGTAAGGCTCAGTTATTTATGGTTTAAGCAAGTCTACGGTAATATTTGTGTTTTGTATTTGATTAAATTTTTGGCAGAGAACAGAACTAGATTCATGTTCCCATTTATGATAAGTCGTTTTTAATTTTTGAGTATAATCAGGACTGTCGCATGTCTGCATTTCCGTTGCGACGATTGTCTTGATTAACAAATCTCTTGTTAAGTTGGACATACTTGAAAATTGTTTTCCGACAGAGAGTCCACCATTATAACACTTAAAGAGTTTCGCAGGACTCTCCTCGGCTGGTTTTTCTTAGTTAGAATGTTATTATTTAGGTAAATAACCTTCTTTTACTAAGTATTCTCTAGTCATAGGTGTAGGATCATAAACTTCCCACATATTACCAACAGCACAAGCATGGAGTGCTTTCATTGTCATACCCTCAGTTTTACCTGCCCAGGTTGCTTCTGCTTCCCATGGCAAAGCGTTAGGAGGATATGTACGCTCTGCCATTACACGCCAAATGATAGGAACTTCCTCTTCAGGCATGATAATAGCAATCATATTATTTTCAATCGTTCCTGCCATACAATCCTGAGCAGCGTGCCATCCTTCATGACGCATAACACTCATTAATACATGAGGACGTTTCATAAACGTTTTATTGAGAAAAAAATTATTACTAACTGTATGATAAACACCACGGTGACCAACAGGGAAATACTTTTCGTCTGCTAAAAACACGTCAACTCCGATTTGATCAAGGGCAACAAGCATGGAGTTGAATTCATTAGCAACAGGATAAAAATCATCAGTATTGGGATACTCACTAGAAATATCCAAAAGACTAAAGACTTGTTTGATTCCATTGGTACACTCTCTAAGTAACATGCACCCCATGGAATCCATGGTGTAATAACCTTTAGTGGGTTCAGCAATTGCTGGTACAGACATTGCTGCAGCAGCAAGTAAACCCATAATAATTTTTTTCATGCGTAATAATCCTCATAGTATTTTGTGATGCCATCGGTACGAATGTTACCTTGAGATACCCAATCATGAACACATTCGTAAATGGATTGAGTTGAATATCTAGGTGATCCGTCAGAACAGATTTCAGAACCATATTTTTTGAGAAGGATATTCAATCCTTGAGTTCTTACATCCATACGTTCTTCACTATAGCGCCAATCTTGATTCATTTTTGAACCCGACCCCAACCAGTACCAGAGTTCCATCCACCAGGACCTTCTTGAAAGTTTTCAGAACCTCCAAGAGGATTCAATTGAATAGTTGTATTGTGATTCTTTGTGGCAATCTCATACATTTTTTGATGAATATCTTCAGATTCAATAGAGAAATTTTGTTCCCGTTCTTGACGTTTGATTTCGAGTTCTTGAACCATATAATCAACTTGTTTTTGAGATTTAATTGGTGCAGGACCAAACCACTCATCATCTTTCAAATATGCTGGTGCAGGAATACCAATATATGAAACATATGTATTATTTTCAGGTTCTTTCCTACCACCAAACCATCCATATCTCTGAGTAAAATGTCCAGGACCATACTCAAAAATAGGTGCTTCTAAATCAAAACAATTAACTTTTTGTTCATCAATAGAACATTTAACTTTATCTTCTTCAAATTTACTTTGAAGAATAAAAATTTGTTTAATACTTTTAATTACTTGTTTGATCATGCTAAAATCATTTTTTTAGTGTAGTCATATGCATAGTGTTGACGATATCCTTTGATACCCCAACCCAACCAGTAATAGGCAGAAACCATGTACTGATCGACTGTCTTACCAGGACCTTCAAATTCAGGAAGATAACGCTGAAATACAGATTCATTAATCATGTAAGCAGTCTGCCCCTCAAGAGTAGAAGGATCGTAACCATATTTAACAGCAAACTTACCAAGGTTACGATAGCGACCAATGGAAGTCCATTGAATTAATCCATAACCACCACTGTGGCACTGATCATATGAAACTCTTGCCCCTCCTTCACAGATATTGGGATGAAAGTTGCTTTCAGATTTAATGTTTCCCATGATTGTAGCAAGTGCATTACGATCAGAGATTTTAGTTTTTTCTTGAAGTTTTTCTAGAACATACTTTTCATTGTAATTACAAGTTGGGCAAGTCCATTTCTTGTCAACAACTTCCAATTTGATTGCTTTTTCTTTATTTACAGAAACATCAACTTCTGGTGGATTCTCAATTTCAGTAATATTTGGATAGGCACAAGCAGCAGGAATAGAAGTAATCAAAGAAAGAGCAAGTAGTTTTTTAATCATTAAATTAATAGAACTCAGCATCCGTTATAGAAATTAAACTTCTTATACGGCACAATTTTGTTTATATAGGAATTTATTCACCAAGATACTCTAAAGAGTAGATTTCATGGTCTTCAACTTCAGGATCAAGCCATTCGGCAAACTCTGATTGAATCGCATGAGCATTCTCGACTGACTCTAATGCATCATATGTTTTCATATCACAGAGAGTGTGCATTCTATCGACTGCCCAATCATGAGTCTTCTGAAGGGTGTCTTCCAAAGTTACCATAGTCTTTACGCATGTAGCGTCCGAGAATGTTGCTATTATAGAACGCAGGAGTGCCGTTGTCAAGTGCCTCAGATAAGACATTATTTAAGAACAGTTGTTTTGTCTCTTCAAAGTTGCAATTACCCTTAGTAGAATGAAGAGAAATTATTTCTCTTTTAAAAAATATTTTATTGTTAGTCTTTTTTATATCTTCTTTTAATTCTGGACAAGAACCATAATATTTTTTCCAATCAGATTCTTGTTTTACTTTTCTTTTTTTACCTGGTGGTTTTCTAAATGACCAGAAGTATTTTCTACCGATGTACTTGCGACCGTTTGTGAGATTTGTAATGAGATAGACAAAACCGAAGTTATCGTTAATATTCTCAGATAAAAAAGGTTTTCCCTCAAAATGCCAGGGATTCTCATAGCTCATATTGTTTAATATTATGAGCTATTATTTATCTTTAACGGGAACAAACCTATTCTAGACAAAAAAAGAGAGGGTGTCAAGCCCTCTCAAAGAATTATGTCAGTTTTATATCAACCTCTACCGGTGAGTTGATCTTTAGTTTGCTTCTTTCTTAAGTTCTCAGAGGACTTATCAATAGCAGCACTCATCTTACCCATTTTCATTCTGTTGGTTCCGGATGCTTCACCAGAATCCTGAGCATCCTTGATAGCAGCAGATCTCAGTTTCTTGTATCTGTCATACATGCGACCGTGCTTTTTAGCATCAATCTCCTTGTAACCCTCACTCATTTCTGCTTCCATGATTGCTTCAATCTCCTTCTCAGAGAACAATCCGGTTGCTTCCAGTTCTTCCTGACGGAGTGCCTTACGACGTTTCTTCTCAATCTGCTTACGAGTAAGAACTTCTCCTTGACCACGATTAGCATCAGGATCATAGTTATTTGGAGGAGTATAGTTACTTCCAAAGGACTTAATATTAGATCTTACACGTTGAGTATGTTGCTTATTGCTCATACGACGTGAATCTTCTCCAATTGCTTCTAATTCTTCACTCATGCGATCAACAACCTTTTGTGCCTGACGCTTGATGAATCCTTTGATGCCTTTCTTCTTTCTATCAACCGATGCCTTTGCCTTTCCAGGAGCACTTGTAACAGCATGTGCTGCCTTACGACCTGCTCTTTTTGCCTCATCCTTTGCAATAGAACCAGCAATCTGAACACCAGCAACAGCACCCTTTACCTTATCTCCTGCTCTCTTCAGTGCCTCTCCTGCCTTTCTCTTGGCATATCTGACCTGACCTGCTCTCCTCTTCTGTCTTGCTGCCTTATCAATGCCCTGTGCTGCCTTCTTCGATGCTCTCACGGCACTATCATAATAAGAGTCACTTACCTCACAGAGAACCTCATCAATATAAAGATCAACTGCCTCATCGACAATTTCAATTGCATCTTCTTCAGAGTATCCTTCTTCGATATATTCATCAACCAACTCATCAAAGATTTCATCAAGAAGTTCTTCTGTGAGATCTACTTTAGGAGTATAAATGCTTTCATAGAGATTTCTAAGTTCTCCATATTCCGATTGAGATAAAGCTTTCATTTTAATTCTTAAATTACCCTTTATAAGGATATTTATAAAAAAAGAGGGTCTTAATGACCCTCCTCATATGCTTCATATCCATTGTATTCTCCAAACAGATAATCATCTGCTTTTGCTGCTTTTTTATATGCTTCTAAAGCATCTTCAGTTTTTACACAATTACATTTACAATTACCTTTACAGAGAGAATCCTGCAAAGGTATCTTTGGTAACGTCTTGCTTGATTCCTCCGACAATGTAAGATTCGACTTCTGTTTCTTGTGGAGCCACTTGGAGACCCTTTGACGAAATCCAATGTTCCGTCCAGGGGAGTGGGTTATTCTTTGCTGGTATGTCATAGATTGGTTTAAGTCCGATTGCTTTCATTCTACGATTAGCAATCCATTCGACATACTGCTGTAACAGTTTGTCATTTAGACCAATCATAGATCCATCTTTAAACAAATATTCTGCCCAAAGTTTTTCCTGATTTACAGCATTCTCAAAAGTGCGAACTAACCAAGGTTCTTCTTCCTTAGCAATTTTCTTCATCTCAGGATCATCACCGTTCATCCAATTTTTCAGAATATTTTGTGTAATAACTAGGTGTTGATTTTCATCTCTTGCGATGAGAGAGATGATTTTTGCACTTCCTTCCATAAGCTTGAGTTCGCCAAAAGCAAAACTGCAAGCAAAGGATACGTAAAAGCGAATACCTTCAAGAATATTAACATTTGCAACTGCTCTATAGAGTTTGCGTTTGAGTTCATATCTTCCTTCTAGTGCGGTGGGAACTTGCTCTAATGCGTGCATCCAATCATTTCCATTATCATACTGATGTGCATGATTAATGAAATCATTATATGCTTGTGTCACACTGACTGCACGTTCCATAATACGGTCCTCTTTGAGGATAGTATCAAAAACATCTGATGGATTTGAATATACATTCTTGATGATGTAGGTGTAGGAACGACTATGAATCATCTCCATAAACTCCCAAACCTTCATACATGCTTCCAATTCGGGAAGAGAGCAGTATGGAGCAAATGCCATACCAGGACCTCTCCCTTGCACAGAATCAAGCATAACCTGATATTTCAGGTTACTGGTAAAGATATGCTTTTGTTCAGGTCGTAGTGATTGATAATCTCCACGATCTTTCTGAAGAGAGACCTCTTCAGGTCTCCAAAAATAACCAAGTTGCTGAGTAGTTAGTTTTTCAAAAATTGGATACTTGTAAGAATCATATCTCTGAATTCCAAGGGGTTTACCGAAAAACATCGGTTGCTTTTTAGTATCAACCTCTTCAGAATTAAATACGGTCATAGAATCGACCACTGGACGCTCCTCTTTATTTGTTTTAAATCTTACAAGACTCACAGTCTTCCTCCTCTGCTGCTTCTAATTGACTAATCAAAGTATCAAGTGATTCAGTAGATTCTTCATCTACCTCATCAGTTTTAATATCATATGTGTTTTGATAGTAACTGGTTTTCCAACCGTACTTATATGTAGTTAAAAGATCTTGTGCCATTACAGACACAGGAATTTCGTTGTTGGGATAATGCTTAGGATTATAACTCCAGTTACCAGAAATTGCCTGATCAAAGAACTTTTGCATCACTGCAACGATATTGATATAACCTTTATTCGAAGTCATATCCCAGAGCAATGTGTAATTGTTCCTCAGTGTATTATACTGCGGAACAATCTGCTTAAGAGGTCCTTGTTTTGATTTTTTAATGGACAAGAATCCTCTAGGTGGTTCAATTCCATTGGTTGCATTTGACACAACGGAACTGCTCTCTGAAGGCATTTGTGCGGACAGTGTTGAGTTCCTAACTCCATACTGCTGTACCTGTGCCCGAAGACCCTCCCAATCATAGTGAAGCTCATTTGGCACAATCTCATCTACGTCCTTCTTGTATGTATCAATCGGGAGAATTCCTTGACCATATTTGGTGCGATCACTATATCCACAAGCACCCTTTTCTTTCGCAAGATTGACGGTTGCCTGAATCAGATAGTATTGGAATGCTTCTGTGAGATCATGAACAAGTTTCCATGCTTGAGATTCTTCATAGTCCCAACCATTTTTGGCAAGGTAGTGTGCAAGTCCAATGTAACCGATTCCAAGTGATCTACGTGCTTTGGTGGCAATTTCTGCTGCTTTGACGGGATATTGTTGAAAATCAATAAGTTCATCAAGACTCCTAACAGCAAGATCGCAAAGAATCTGAAGATCTTCAAGGTCACGGAGTTTACCAACATTGATAGCACTAAGAATGCAAAGAGCAATTTCACCACTAGTATCATCAATATGCTGCAAAGGTTTAGTTGGAAGTGTAATCTCTTGGCACAAGTTGCTCATCTCAACTTTATCCACAAAGGATGAGTGAGAATTGCAGTGGTCAATGTTCATAATGTAGATTCTACCAGTTTCTGCCCTCTCTTTCAAGAGGTCCATAATGAGTTCTTGAGCACCGATAGTTTTTCTTGGAATAGACTGATCTGATTCATAATCATTGTATAGTGCATCAAATCCATCAGTACCAAAAGCATCATACAGACCAGGAACGTCGTGTGGAGAGAAGAGTGAGATTTCTCCGTTTTGGATGAAACGTTCATAGAAAAGTTTAGAAATTTGGATACTGTAGTCTAATTTACGAACTCGGTTATCTTCAGTTCCTTTATTATTTTTTAGGACTAGAATGTCTTCGATTTCTTGGTGCCAGATTGGGAAGTGGACAGTTGCTGATCCACCTCTGATGCCATTTTGAGTGCAGCATCGGACAGTTGCTTCAAACTTTTTGAGGAATGGGACAACACCTGTGTGCTTAACTTCTCCACCTCTAATCTTACTGTTGATGCCACGGATTCTGCCTGCATTGATGCCGATTCCCGCCCTTTGTGCAACGTATCTGCCAATAGCCATATCAGAGCTAAAGATAGAATCGAGGGAGTCATCAACATCAACAAGAACACAGCTAGCATATTGTCGAAGTGGAGTTCGCACTCCTGCCATGATAGGTGTGGGAATGTTGATTTTGTGTCTGGAGATTGCATCGTAGTACTTCCTTACATAATCCAGTCTTGTCTCTCTAGGATACTTGGAGAAGATGGTTGCTGCAATCAAAAGATACATGAACTGTGGCGTTTCGTAGAGTGTTCCACTACTCCTATCCTGTACTAGGTATTTATCTACAACTTGTCGCAATCCAGCATATGTAAACAAATAGTCACGACTATGATCAATGAATGATTGAAGTTTATCAAACTCTTCTTCGGTATAAAGTTCCGCAATTTCTGCATCGTAAACTCCTTTTTTGATGCATTCGTCTACATGTTGTTTTACGGTAGGAGTTTCATGCATACGACCATACAGTTGCTTACGAATAGCGAACAAGAGCAATCTTGCTGCCACAAACTGATAGTTGGGATGATCTAGATCAATTAAATCGCTTGCGGAACGAATTAGAATCTCCTGTACTTCTGCGGTAGTGATGCCATCATAAAACTGAATACCAGACTGCATCTCAACCTGAGAAGCAGAAACTCCTGCCAAATCTTTACATGCTTCTTCCACCATAACGTGGAGTTTATTCAAATCAAGAGGTTCAGTCTTTCCATTTCTTTTTACTACTTTAGTCCCGTTGCTCATATCTTTTTCCAATTGTTAAATTTGATTTTTGCTTGTAATCCAGAATAGGTATTTAATTTTAACATGTCCATAACGTTATGTCCAGCAAGGACCATATCGTTAATGTCTTTCTCTAAGATGTTGCTTGGCCAGATGACGACTCTCTGACCTCCTTCAATACATCGTTCAATTCTATTGACAATTTCTCGATTCCTGGGCTCGTTATCATAAACAAAAATGAGATCGCTTCCCTCAAGATAACCCAAGTCACCATCACTGCCACACAAAGCCACGCTATTGTTGACGAAAGTGCTATCAAAGGGTCCTTCGACCACATAGACAGGTAGTTTTGTATCGATTGTATCAAGTCCATATATTTTTGGTGCATTATCCGTAAGCATAATGGTGATATATTTATTGGGAGATTTATCTAGTGCTCTACCCTGAAATCCCAATAAATTCTTTTGCTCATCATATAGAGGAATAATGATTCGACTGTTGTCATACTTGTCATTATCAAAAGTTTGTTTCTGAGAATTAGTCCACTTTTTAAACTTTGGGGCAAAGTAAAATTTATCTGGATTTAGTTTACGATTCTCCAGGTATTCTTTTGCAACAGGAATTTCGGATGCTTTTGGTAGATCAATCGATTTCTTAAATACTGGTTTCCTAAATTCAAACTTTGGTTTTTCCACAACAAAGTTTTTACCAGTATGCCCCTCCTTAAATTTCTCCATCGTATACTGCTTATGCAGTTCTCCATCAAGAGTTTTGATGAAATTGTTCAATGACATACTAGCACCACAGTTGTGGCACTTGAAGTTAGTGTTATTTTTGACCTGGTAGAGATATCCCCGTGTCTTATTTTTATTTTTCTGTGAGTCACCACAAATCGGGCAACGAAAATTATATAGATTATTCTTTACTTTCTTAAACTTCTGAAGACGTGACGATACCAGACCAATATACTTGGAGTCAACCAGATCCATTACAAAAAACTTCCACTATCGTTCCATTGTAGGGGCAGATGGTCTTGATGTCAAGAAAATGGGTGCAATATGACTACCGGCACTCACGATCAAAACTAATGCGGCAACGACTGCTCCTGCCTGCCATTTAAATTTTGAGATTCCTTTTAGGTCTGCCTGAAGACGATCTATTCTTTCATGAATAATTTTATTATTCTTATCCTCAGTTTCCTTTAACTCATCAATCATTTTTATGATGAGGGTATCAGTTTTCATACTCTGTTCAATCCTTTCATCGTGTTTGGTAAGGATTTGAGCAATCCTATTGTTACCCTCAGATATTTTCTCTACGGCAGATTCTAACTTACTCAACATCTCCTTAGAGAGTTCTTCATACATATCAAGTTTCGATTCAAGTACTGCTACTTTAGAACCTTGACTGAACATTTTTTTATTTTCCTCTTAAATCCTGCAACCACAATTTCCTAGATCCATATCTTCCCACAGGAGTTTCCTTTCTTTTCTTTTTTCTTACGGGGGGTTGATCAGGTGGCAATCCAGCAATAGCACCACTAGAAGCATTATTGGCAGGAAGACCTGCCATTCCTTCCTCATTAAGATTTCTAATGATATCAACAATTTTATCAATATTCATTATACTTTTTTTAACTCCTCTAAACAATTTTGATCCAATTCAATATCATCCAAAATCGACTTTGGATGATTCGGAACTCTATTTAAAAAAACTAAAAAACTTTTTAAAGAAGGCCAAAGTTCTCTTTCCAAATTATAAAAGAGTAGGGGAACTGCTGCTTCATTGAAAACATTAAACAGAACAATAAGATGATTCAATATCAAATGAGTTCTTAAAGTGCCTTCTTTAGTATATTTTTTTAAAAGTCTTTTAACATACCTGATTCTTTTCAAATCAGTTTCAAAATCGTCCCGAGTAACTGACTGAGGATTATCGTAGAATTTTATAGCAAAGAGCAAATAATTACTCTCATTCAATTCATCAAATCTCATATATTAACCCAGGTTATCAGCTGTCAGGGAATCGTGCATCGTCTCCAGCATCGAACGAAGTCGAAATACCACCCTGTCCGTTGAAGTCAGCACCACCAGCAACTAGTGTTTCACTCTTGATTCTGGTATTACCGTTAGAATCAGTGTAGGTAGCAGCAACTGCAACCCAACCAGCATGTGCTACGGCGAATCCTGCTTCCTTACCAAAAGCAGTTGTTGCTGCGGCAACAGTTGCTTCAGTAGCATCAACACCATAAATTAATGCTGATCCACCAAGTGTTCCTCTTGCAGTTTCACCAACACCAAGAGCATATACTGGTTGTTGTGATACTGTATAAGCAATACCAGCGATTGCTTCACCACTCAAGAATTGAGTCGAAGCGATTGAAATCTGAGTTTCGGAAGTCACTCCAGCAATAACTGCTTCACCAAAAGTATTACCCGCACCGATTGCGATTACATCACCAGTAGAAATACCAGCAGTTACAAAAGTTGTGGTATCTCCATCGATAATTTTATTTGCATAATCTACAGTAACTGTTCCTGTCAGATTGCTAAAAGAGTCTTTATTGCCCCAAAGAGCCATGTTCCCTTACCTTTATAAAAATTTCTTATACAGATATTTATAATATTATTCTTCTCTTGCCTTTATTGCCTTAGTTACAACTTCCAAAAGTTGATCATCCATATCAGTCTTGGTTAACTTAACCGCCTTAGCAAGAATAACAAGACAGATCTCAACCATCTTTTCACCGAGTTCTTCATTTTCTGGAATTTTTGCAACAGCATCTTTGATAATTTTAGAAGCTAGTGGGAGTAGGAATGCAAGCATGATAACCTCAATAGGGTATATTCTATATATCAATTATCTGGCGTAAAAACACCTTTATTAAATGTTCCCCACTTCCCTTTGCGAGTTCCACGAATACCTTTACCCTTACTTCTTACTCGTTCAACGTCTTGAGTAAACTCTTTCCATTTTTTACCATGCTTCATACGAAGATCTTGTTCACGATTTCTCTGCTCGGATTCTTTTCTTTTACGAATTTCCTTTGGAGAAGTTAGATCAAGTTTTTCCTCAACTTTTTTCTTTTCAGGAAGACCTTTATGCTTGGTTGATGCAAAATCTTTTGCATCTTTTTTCTTCATTGATACTGCTGCTTGAGCAACTTCGGGAGAAGGTGCTACCATATCTCTCTTCTTTACGGCATGGACCATGCCCATAAACCGTTGCTGTGCTTTAGATACTGCAGGCATTATTTGGTAGACCCCTTACCATGCTTGGCACGAATTTGTGCCTTTACGATGTCCATAGCAGAAGCACCTTTACCATACTTCTTCTCCATCTCCTTTTGAGCCATGGTCTTACCACTACCAAACTTTTTGGTATTGCTCTTGGGAGCACGACGATAATCTACATTACCATCAACACCGCCACGTTCTTGGCGCATATCCCTCAAACGATCTTCTGCAGACTCGACCATCTCACCTTCTATATCATGAGACATCTTGAGACCCATAGCACGCAATTTATTTCTAACCATATTAGATTTAGCCTTCATTCCACGAGGATCTTCTGCCTTTGCTGGTTTTGAGTTTTCATCCCAATACTCACCACCATACTTACACTCTTCTCTAGTTTCGTCCTTATCACATTTAGGGCAGTAACGGACTTGGTCATGCTCTTCACTATAATTCAAAGGAAGTCTTCCTTGCTTTTGCATTTGCATTGCTTGCTTTTGAAGCATCAATTTTTTCTGAAGCATTCTTTTTTTCATTTCAATCTGCTTTTTTTCTTCTGGAGTAGGACCAGTTTCAGTTTTCTTTGCTTCTGCAGATGCTGTCTGTTCACCAATAGATGGTGACATGTTTACTACAGTATTCTTTCCCTTATAGTTATTAACTCCCTTTCCAGTAATTTTTCTGTCGGAATCATTTTCCTTCTCATAAATGACTTCTTCACAAAAATCATAAAACTGTTCTACAGTATATGAAGAGAGATCATAACCTTCACCGATTAAAGTATCAACCAACCAATCAAATTCCTCTCTATTGAGTGCTGCTGCTCTCTTGCGTGCTTTATTTCCACTGCCACGACGGTCATCAACACCATACTTGCTATAACCACTTTTCATATAACGATCATGTGCTGCTTTTGATTTATCCGCAACTCTCTTGGTATACACTGAACCACCATACTGCTTTTGATCTCTCTCTGCTCTTACACGAGTGCGATCAAGGATTTGTCTCTTAGCAGAAGTATCAGACCTTTCAGGACCAACATTATACTTCTTACGAAGTTGCTCACCTCTGCTCATTGGTTTTGCTGGTTCTTCTTTTTTCTTGCCACCAAGAAGTCTCTTTACGGCAGAACGAAGTCCTTCATCAACATACTCTTCTTTCTTAAGTGCTGCTGCTCTTCTTGCTGCTTTGTTTCCAGTTCCAGTATTGAGACCTGTAAAGTTGGATTTTACTGGGTTCTTAGCAACTTTTAGATTAGGAGGAGTTCCGCCATACCCATCTACATTAGCACGACGGATATGTTTGATTTGAGCAACATTAGCACCTTGACCAGACTTTGCTCTACCTGAAGGTGTAGAACGCTTTGCAATCATTTCTGCTGCTTTTGCTTTACCCTTTTCGCTGGTGATTGCTTCATCAACATACTCTTCTTTTCTGGTGTCTTGACCATCAGCAACTCCACCCTTCTTGCGTTGGATAGCATTGTGAACTGCACCAGCATGTTCCTTAGAACCACTTTCTACTTTACGATCTCCATCATAATCTTTACCCGCCTTTGCTGCAGCAGTTTTTTTACCAGACTTAGCTTCATCATCAGTAACCTTACCATAATGTGTCATCTCAACTGAGGCAATATTTGGATTAGCACGAAGTTCTGCAATCTTTGCCCGTGTTGCTTTGCGGCGATAGGTATTTCCAGTTTCCTTATCTTTTACAACAATCATATATTTTTTCTCATCACCAAGAGACTCGTCAACAATTTCTTGTTGAATTGGTTCTGGTTTCACATAATTCTCAGAAAAGATTTTAGAAACTTTTTTAGAAATTGATTCTTCTACAACATTTTCAATATCAGAACCATATGCCTCTCCCATCAACTTTTTCTTTGCCATCGACTTGACAGCACCTGGGGCAGGAGATTTTGCCAGTTGTGCAAGATATGCTCTAGAAACTTGAGCAGGACTCATTTTAGATCCAGAACCCATCGATTTTCTAACTTTATATCTAACATCCGAAGCAAGTTGAGATGCTTGCTTCTCTAAATCCGAATCTCCTGCAGCATGACCTCTATGAGGTCCTTCTTCAACAATATGGTTACTCATTGGAAATCTGATAATACTTACTTTTTTCTATATTTATTTATAAATTGCTTGCCCCATTCACTTCCAGGAACCATTGTTTCAACGTATTTTCTAAAAGCATCAGTCCCAACTAATCTTTGATCTGCAGGAACACCCTGTTTCTCTGTGCCATTTACAACTTCTTCATTCACATCTTTAATCCAAGACTTAAACATAATATTATCCTCCGTAACACAAATCAAGTAATTTGTTCCCCGACGAATAATCTTACCAACCAATCCAGTATTTAAATTTTCTACAATATGACCAACTTCAAAAATATTTTCTTTGATGAAGTTTTCACGAAGATTCTTCCAATCAAACTTAGGAGCAATCTCCCACATGTTCCAACCTTCTTTGATTTGCATCGCTGCACGAAGATTGTTATAAAGTTCCTTTGCTTGCTTATTATTCAGAGTTGATGGAACACCTTTACGGAATGATGCGAAGTCTCCTTCTGCTGCTGCCTTTCTTTGCTTGGATGCAGACATGCCAGAAACATCATCACCATCAGGATCTCTATCACCCGCAGAAAGGACTTCCAGGTTATCAAACTGATATAGTTTCCCATTATAATTGTTAGAAAGTTTTTCAAATTCTGCTACACGATCACCACCACCGATAATACGAACACCGGCATAACCATCCATATGTGC
>Ga0208428_1000658_pt1 | contig 15531 bp, 32 predicted proteins | sample DEB08_DNA_11_FD_184535 | JGI IMG/M metagenome (GOLD analysis project Ga0208428, IMG submission 184535) | Aqueous microbial communities from the Delaware River and Bay under freshwater to marine salinity gradient to study organic matter... | ecosystem: Environmental > Aquatic > Marine > Coastal ... | reverse complement strand
GAATGTGACCGGCTTGCAGACAGCGCTGGATGACAAAGCAAGCCTGACGGGAACGCCGACGACATTTACGGGGACCGTTGTGGCTCCGGCGGTGAATACGACGAAAAGCGCACCGTATACGCTTGCTGGCGGTGACATGAACACCACGATTACCACGGACTCCGATGTCACGGTAAATACAGGTGTGGGGTCAGCAGGTGACGTGGTGATTGTGGCGAACAATAGCGGGTCAGCAATTAACGTAACTGCGGGGACGATTACCGGGGACATGAGGCTGGCAGGGACGGCCACAACCGGATCAAGGGCCATTGCTCAGTATGGGGTAGCGTTCATCTTTTACATCGATGCGGACAATGTGCTGGTTGGCGGTGCGGGTGTTACATGAGTAATATTCTGCTGGATTTTATGGGGGTTTTAGGGGCAGGCTCTGGTTCTGGAACTTCTATTTTTGTTGACGGCGGTCCCACGGTTGGATCGCCGGATACTTATGCAGACAGCACACCGGGCGGTTCTCAGATACAGGTCAACTTCCTGAGCAACGGCACCGCGACGGTCACTGGCGCGACGTTTACAACGGTTAACCTGACGAACTGGGCAACACCTACGTCATTGGCCCCCGGATCGTATCAGATCAGGACCAGCTTGATGTCTGGCTCTGCGCTGACAATTAATTCTGGAACGTCATGGTTGGCACTTACAACGAACCGATCCTGGGGTTATTTCACAACGTCTGGCATTTTGTCTGGCGTTATTCGGGTGGAAATCCGCAACGGCACCGGCCCTGTTCTTTCGACCGGCTACTTCCAGCTAACGGCTAACGCAATCTGATGTCATGGAACCGATGGAACCAGATGACTACCCCTTCACGCCCAGCCAAAAACTCTTTGAGCAGACGGGCTGGCTAAAGGCTGAACTGGAGCGGCTACGCACTGACATGGTGCGTGAAACCGACCTGCTGCGGCTGGAAAAGCGGCTGGAAGGGTTCATTATCAGCCGAGACGAAGAACGCACCAAGGTTCTGATGGGCGAACTGGATCGGGCTTTTGAGCGTGGAATACCAGGGACACAGCAGCTTGTGCAGGCAGAAGTCCAAAAGGTTCAGGAACGCCAGGCGGCAGAGTTTGAGGACAGTCTGGTCAAGGCTGGGCTGGAGCGCAAGCCTGATGGCAGCATTGGCCCCAAAGTCCACCCGGTCAGGCGGGCAATTGTGCGTAATACGAACATAATTATGGTAATAATACTCGTCGCGGCAGCGGCAAACCCGGAGCAGGCCGTGGGTCTGTTTAGATTGGCTCTAGCACTGGTGTTCTGATGGCTGAGAAAATTACGACTGTATCAACGCTCAAATGGTTCCGCGACAGTTTTGCGGCATGGTTTACGACCAGTTGGCTGTACCTGATACTCTGGGGTGTGGTGGGGATAGCGTTTGCTGTCCTGCTGTACATTGACGGCATCTTCTCTCGGTCACTGGCACCAGAAAGCATTGAGCCTCTGAGCTTTCAGGCAATGGGCTGGGCCTATCGGTTCTTTGCCGCAGCTTTTTTGATGGCAGCAGCACGCTGCGTTGTTAAAGATGCACCGGGCAAATGGACGTTCCGAATACTGGGCGGCTTTGCTTCTGTCATCGTTATATTACATGCGTTTGGGTTTGGTCTTGAGGCGCTTTCAGACAGACGTGATCAGGCGTTTGCAGCCCGCGATGTCAGCACGGTGCAGGTAGACACCATCGCGGATCAGCGCGAGTTGCTGGAGGCCCGCAAGGCGCAGATAGATGCAGACCTTGAGCGAGCGCTGGTGCCGATCAACCAAGAAATTTATAACTTGGATAACGATGGCAAGCTGAATGAGGAACTAACAACGCAAATGCGCGACCGGCGCACAGCATTGCAGGACCGAGCGGCAGAACAAAAATCTGCCATTGACCAGCAGATCATGGCGCTAGTGTCCCAATCGGCGGACGCAAAAGCAGAAACCATTGAGACGACAGCAGATGAGCAGCCGTGGCACCCGCTTTTTATTGGGCTGGCGCAGATCGTGTTCCTGACGTGGGAGCCGATAGATCAGCAGATATATCTGGCGGCTGTGGGTTTTGTGTTTTTCTGGGTGTTGCTGGCTGAGAGCCTCGTCATTTTTCTTCCCGAGCGCTTGTATGTTCTTCATCTGATAGATTCAGACCAGCTTGGCGCACAAAAAGAAGCGGAACAAGCTGAGGAGTTTGCCAAACGGTCGGCAGCGGCCAAGAAGGGCGCAGCCACGCGAAGGCGAGGCATGAAGATTGAGAAGAGCAAGATCTGGTGGAAGAACAGGGTGGAGACAATCCTGTCCATGCGTCGGCAGGGCTACACCACCGAGGAGATCGCTCGCTCGTATGGCTGGACGATTGAGGCCATGCGAATGTATTTGCGCGATTATGTGACGCGGGATGAGTTGAGTTTCATATTCCAGACAGACGCAAGTTCTGGTACATCGGAGGCGGACGCGGCGGACGCAGCGGACGCAAAATATCCCGACGATTCTGACGCCGAGGAAATAGAACTGGTCGATGAGGAGGAGCCTGTAGATGACGATGCAGACGACACCGCAAGCAGTTGACGTTATAAAAGCGTTTGAAGGCTTTCGACCGGAGCCGTACTACGATAGCGCAGGCGTCATCACCATTGGGTATGGCACGGCCAGGACATACAAAGACGGCCACCCAATCCAGTTAGGCGATCAGATCGACGAGCCGAGCGCGGAGTTAGAACTGGTTGGTCATGTGCGTGAAAACGTGGAGCCTGCGATGGCTCGCATATTCAGCGGTGTGCCGCTCACGTTTCCGCAGCGCGACGCGCTGGCGTCGTTTGTCTATAATCTCGGCGGCGGCAACCCTAAAAAATACGAGACCTTGGTGCGTCTTGTTAAAGATCGGAGACCAGATGCAGAGATTATGGACCAGTTGGTCAAATATCGGCTGGCGGGTGGTCAGCGCCAGCTTGGCCTTTATCGTCGCCGCCTGGCTGAGTGTTGTGTCTGGCTAGGCAAGCCGTGGGAGCCAGCGATGAACGCCACCTGGAACACGAACTGGCGTGAACTGGCTGATTTTGACGATCCTGATTTGGTGATCCCTGAACCACCAAGCCGGAGGCAGCGTTTCCGTGGGCGTCCCCGGCGCGATACAGCGCCAACACCACCGACCCGCAAGCGCACACCGCCCACGCCCACACCATCCCAAGACAGCCCAGCCGCGCCCATATCTCCTAACACACGACAGGCAGAGGATGTGCCATATCGCATCCGTCGCGATGCAGGGTTGAAACCGCTGGAGGAAAGCAAACGAGCGATGGGCTATGTCTACCAGCAGGTCGGCACCGCTACGGTACGGATCGGGGCGGGCATGGGGCTTGGTGGGTTTGGTTATGTGGCCCAAGATCCAATGTTAAGCACTGCACTGGTGGCGCTGTTTGTTGTAGGCGCGGTGTTTGTGACCGGCTGGGTGTTGACAGAATACGGGCGTTGGAAACGGCAGCGCGGTGAGGAGGAGGCCCAACAGGGTCTGTATTGATACGATGCTGGGACCGATATTCTCATTTTTCGCACGCAACCCAATCGCTCAAGGAATTGCCGGGGCGTTTGCGGTTCTGTTTTTTATGAAAGCAAACAACTGGAATCAGCGTCGTCAGGGGCGCAACGAAGGACGGCAGGAGGCCATAGATGAAATCAACGAGCAGACAGAAGAACGGATCGCAGAAGTCAAAGCCGATCTCCAGCTTATCGATACTATTATTGACGCCACTCCTGATTTCGAGTTGCGCGACGAGGCCCGTGCCAGTCGCTACAATCGAACCGGCGATTGATCAGATCTTCTGCGACGAGTTCCGCGTGATGTCGTTTGCGTTGCCAGGCGATGATGATGTGGAAACTGAGCAGAATAAATTTGACACTGAGGAGACTGCGCTTCAAGTTTATAGGCACAACAGGAAATTGGAGCGCCTATGCACACCACAGCCACAGCGCAGAACACGCTTTCTCAGACAATAATTTATCACAATTTAGTTGATCGACCGTTCCTGGCTTCGTTTGTGAAGTTTCTGGGCGACTTTAGTTATGCCGGATTAGCAATTGGCGTGTCCATGTTGGGCGTCGTTATTCTTGGCGGCATCAAACTTCAGCTTGATTATCTACATGCAGGCAAGGCCTTGTGTGCCAGCACCTACGTTATGACCCGTGTTGAATTGTGTGAAGCCCAGGGGCGTTATGCACACCCTGATTGTCTGATCAGCGTATCACCAGCCGAACGTGTTTACGATTTTAAACGTGGCATTTGTCCTAATTGGCCAAAATAGTTACGGCGAAGCTGCAACTCCGCCGTAACCGTACCAAGGAACTTACGATGTTTAGCAAATAACCGTTTGCCAGCGGTGCAATCCCAATTGCCAAGACACAATACCACAGCGGATAAAATTTACCACACCCCACATAAATCCCCACATAATTCTTATTTATGTGGCATTGGATTTCGCGCACAAAAAACCCGTCCTGCTGTCCAATTTGTGGGAGGGGACCAGGACGGGTTTAATGTTACCGGCACCACCCGGTAACGCCAACAAGGAAGAAAACACGTGCATGACCAGTGTTTTCACCCTTTATATGATGGACGCTTTACGGTCTGTAAAGGTCTAATGCATCTTCCAGCCCATAAGGCGCATGACGTTTTAGAAAAAAATGCAATGCGGGTGAGGTAATTCCCAGTTTTTTTGCGGCTTGTCGGTGGTTTTTTGATTCCAACACCGTTTGTAGTCGGTGATAAACCACTTCAGGCGAGTAAGCGTTTTTGAATCGTCGGTCGCGTATTTCTGCGGCTAGGTGCGGCCAGCGTTCACGGACTTGGATGTTTGCGTAGACATTACTGGTTCCCCACGCTTGGCCGATTTCCCGGTATCCTCCGCTCTGGGCAATAACCTGAATGACTTTTCGTTTGCGTAGCCGCCACACGCTGTCTGGTAGTTTTGTCATGTGGTTATACTGCATTACACGGCAGCGGTTTTCCAGCCGGTCCAGTCATTTTTTGAATCCTGGCAATGGTTCGTTCTGCGGCGACCCGGGCAATGATTGCTTCTTCTTTGCTGGCGTAGTCGCCTAGGTAAATCACCTGCTTGTTAAAACGGGCTTGCGCTCTCCAGCGGCCATTTTCGCGGCGCAGGACGCCTGTGACGCCAGTGGTGGATTGAAATGCCATTGGTTTCTCCTGTGTTGGGACGTTTATGGGACGCAATAGGGATCGAAATAGCAATAGAGATCGCTATAGCGATTAGCGTAGTGGTGCGCGTCTAATTTGTTACGCACCGGGGTTGACATTAATTGGTGATGATTTCCCAGGCGATAATCGCTATAGCGATTACGACTGCCCAGATCGCTCCAGACAATGTTCCGATCAGCATGATGGAGGCCCACAGGGGCAAGGGGTGTTTGGAGTGTTTCATTTCTTCACATATCCTTTCGGCACAGCCCAATCCGGCTCGGCCAGGCTGATCGGTCGTTCTGGCACACCGTCACGCCGGACGGGGGGCGGGTTCAAGATCTTCTTGACGTGTTTCTGGCTGAAGTTCTTCAGGTCTGGAAACGTCTGCCACGTCTCGTCCACGATCTGCTGCGGTGTCAGGCCGGAGGCCTCAAGCATCCGCACATGGATTTTGAGTTCCCGGCTGAACATTCCGGCTGCGTTGTAGGGTCGTTTGCGGTCGGCCATCAGGGCTTTTTTTCTTTTTGGGTGTAATGCACTGCATCTACTAGCGGGGCGTCGCCTGTCGCGTCTGAATATGCGCCGATATAAAAGCAGCCGAACTCTAAGCCTGTATTTTCGTCAATCTCTGCTACAGTCAAATGATAACTCTGAGACGGGTAGCAGTACCAGGTAAATGACTCGCATTCTATCGAACCACTGGTGGTTACCGGAAACTGAAATCGTTCGTGTAAATCATACGCTCGCGTATAACGGTATGAGTCATCGTTCGAGTCTATTGGTTTTCCACGCTCTTCACGAATGGCTTTCAGGTCTAACAGATTAACCTCCAAATAAGCTTGCAAATCGCCAGACTGCCGAGCGCCCACAAACAGGCTGCTTATGATTAGCGAAGCTATTTCTCTGATGTCGTCGGTGCCATGATGATCTACCAGCTCCTGCTTGAAGGATGCGTAAATCGCCGGCAGTTCCGAATTGCTATAAGGACCGTTATGACAAATCCTTAACGCGCGTTCAAACCAATCACTCATCATCCGGTACACTCCCCCCCATCGACTTGGCATAGTGCGTCCTCTGTATCGAAAATCCAATCGCCCTGTCGTTCGACAAATGTGCGTAAATCTTTGCGCGAATACTCAGTCACGAATTTTGCACCATTGCGGCTTGATGTTAATTGACTGGCGAGCTGCTCCATGTTCTCCCACCAAGCGTGACGGTCTGGATAGTCTCGAAATAGCGCGGCCTGTGCCGCTTCGGATTTCAGAAAACAACCGTCACAATTTCCGAGCGGTGTCTTTCCGTTGACGTTCTCCAAGGCCAGATCGAATGGCTGTGCATCCCAAAAGTCCGCGACATCACGCTTTGACACGCCTGCCGTTGCAAGTGGATGCCAAACCGTCCAGCGGTTTTTGGTGTCTTGCTTGTTCAGTCGCCCGGGCTCATCAGCACGTAGGCCGACGCAATTAGTCCAATAGTCCCAGCCACAACTGAGCAAGAATTTTTTAGCGGTTTTGACCTTCAGTTCGATTGTGCAAAATCGCGCTACGGCATTGGGTAGGTATTTTTTCCTGCGGATCAGCGCTTCAAACGGCTCACCATCACGGGCTGCGCTGTTGTGATTAACAATGCTAAAGCCCGGATCGCCTTGCTCATATTCGAGCCACACAACAGGCACGCCCCAGCGCTCAGAAACCTCTTGCACAAAGTCCAGCGTCTGCGGCATCTCTCGGCCTGTGTTCTGGAAACAGACCTGTACCCGATCCGGCAGATCGCCATTTGCCTGCAATATTTCGTGCAACATGTAGGCAGACGTTCGACCGCCACTAAACGCGATCTGCACGTTTCCGGTTGGCAATGTGTATGGGCTAGTCATTTCCTAGTCCTCCCGACGCCATCTCTTCAATATACAGCATCTGATGCGCTGTGCGTGATCGCGGGTGCTGGGAGGCAGCACGAGATGCCACCTCCTGTATCAGACGCAGACGGGTCTCCATGTCCCGTGCTTTTGCAAGGATGGGGTCCGGCGCGTTCATGCGGTCCACCACAGCGCGGAGTGTGTCTCGATCAGTCATTGCTGCCTCCGTTAATAGCCTGAAATTCACGTTCCAGAAAATCTATAATTCTCAAGGCCTCGGGCCGATATTTTTTATCTGTTTCGGTCTCACAATGATGGCGAGCCTGTTCAAACGCATCCTCTCCTACCCACTGGCGACAACCAGCGATAATAACGCATCCGCCGAGATTTGAGGTGAACAACATATACTGGTAACCATCAGAGCGAATTGGACCCTGTTTGATGATCAGACCGCCAAAATAGGCTCCTCTCAGATTGGCTCCTCTCAGATCGGCTTCAATCAGATTGGCTCCACTCAGATCGGCTCCACTCAGATTGGCTCCTCTCAGATAGGCTCCAATCAGATTGGCTCCTCTCAGATAGGCTCCAATCAGATTGGCTCCTCTCAGATCGGCTTCAATCAGATTGGCTCCACTCAGATCGGCTCCAATCAGATTGGCTCCTCTCAGATCGGCTCCAATCAGATTGGCTCTACTCAGATCGGCTCCACTCAGATCGGCTTCAATCAGATTGGCTCCTCTCAGATCGGCAAGCGGCTCAATGTTGTAATTCTCAATCAACATTGCCGCCTCCAATAAACGGCAGACCACCGCCAAAGTCACGCCTCGCCACCGATACAGAAACGATCACACCAATCGCCACGTCGCAGGTCTGCATCGCGCACAGCAGGAACCATGTTCCGTTGCCGTAGCCAAACACGGTGAGGTACAGGATCGCCATAACCAGCAATAGGGCTAGTGACGCAACGTGGTCTGCCATGCCCCAAGCTGACATCCGTGTGGCTTTGATTATCTCAATGGACAGGCAGATGATGCCGATCAGGACGATCAGGTGTCCTACAGTAAGGACGGTCATGTCCCCCGACGATAAGTTCCAAACAGCCACTGGTTTGGATGTTGAAGTAAATGGCGTAATGAGGCCGTACAGAACTGCTGGAAGCAGCATTGTCGGCACGATGGATAGCGTCTTGATCATATTGATCCCCCTTGTCTGAGTAGTCTGACGACACTTGTGTAATCTAAATTGAAAAATTCTGCGGTTTCACGGGCAGTGTTTCCTGCGCTGTAAAACCAGTTAACCCGGTCACACAGCATTTCTTTTTCCAAAAACGCCTGCTCGCGCTCCCAGAAGCCGTTCGGCGACAAATGGTCGGTATGGTACCCTAGGCTAGGCTCAACGCTCTCAGCGGGCTTCTGTGGCCCTCCTAGGACCATATTCATGATCTCTAGTGTGCGCTCCGGGTCGGATGGCAGGCGCAAGTTCGATGGTTTGTTCTTCAGGTTCCAAGCCAGGCTATATGCTTCATGGTCTTTCATTAATCAGCTCCACTTTCACCTGAACAGCCTTCAGGAATTGCTCAAGGGACTGGTTGTGGCGGTCCCGCTCGTATCTGGTTTCAACAAGAAAGGCATTGTCCCGAAATGCCACCGCAGACCGGAGCAATGCGTTCACGTCAGAGGTCGGCGCACCTGCCCTCTTCATTTCATCAAAAATATCTTCGCGAGCCTGCTCGCGTATATCGTTAAGAATGGAGTCGTTATTGGTGTAACGCCTAGAGGTTACACCCCCTGTTACGCTAGGCGTTACACCCCCTGTTACGCCAGGGTTACACCCCCCTGTACCAATTTGAACGTCTACGGACACAGACGGATCTAGGCGGACATAGTAAAGATTGCTGCGTTGTGACCCGTCCTCGCGGTATTGATGGCGGATCTCCAGGTATCCTTCATCCTTCAGTTTCTGGCACGCCTGATTGACCGTCTTGCGCGATATGCCGAGCAGTTCAGCGATGGTGGCTTGGCGTGGATAGGCGGTCTGGTCCTTGGCGGTGAAGCTTCCAATGGCACACAGAACCCGCAACTGTGTCGCGGTCAGGTTTGTGTCAGAGATCGCCCTTGACGGTATGATTGATAGGCGCGACTGGCTCATGGCTTGAACCTGTAGACATGCGCCCGTGACCCGCGTGATGTGGTCGCGCTGCGTGGTCCCTTTTCAATCTTGCCCCATGTGACCAGTTCGCTGCACCTGGGGCTTACATTGTCGGGATCTTCGCCCAGATCCCTAGCAATGTCTTCCGCGCCTGCTGGCGGGTTATTTTGCAGGTATTCGTAAACCCGCTTGCGTAGCGCTCCGGCTTTACCGTTCCACAATTCCGCCACGTCCCTAGACGCGCCGCCGCCCTTCGATCCGACAGATCCCTTATATGGCCCTGCGGCTTTCGGAAGTGGCGGTGCCGGATTGTCTGCGTGTTCGTCGCATACTGCTAAACGCTCACCGCCATAGGTGATCACTTGTGTGGCTTGTGTATATCGGCACCTTTTGGCGCAGATGTCGCAGCTTGTCCTGCTCATTGTGTCTCCCCCCAAGACTCAAGGTTAACTTCGCCATTGGTCAAATCCTTGATGGCGATCATTGTTTGCAGGCTGGGTTTGGTAAGTCCCCGCCTCATCCTGCTGACGTGCGAGCGATCCATGTCGATCTGGAATGCCAGCCAGGCGTTGCTTTTTTTGTATTTGTCCATCCAGTCGCGCAGTGTCATTATCCCCACCACCCAAACCAGCGGCCAAAGCCGTGAATAATCCCGATTGGAAAAAACACCGCTCCTGATAGCAGCAGGACGTATGCCTGTTCTGTGAAGCAGTAGATCATGTGATTGATCCATGCTGCTATGCAGGCAAATGCGAAAACAATACCTATAAATGCTCCAAATGCGTCACCCATTGTCGTTTCTCCTAACTACTGTTCCATCCATTTTGCGCTTGAAACCAGACGCTTTTGTTCCGGCCATCGGTCGGCTTTGAATGCTCTTGTGTTTGCCGGTTGTCTTGGCTTTTGCGCGTCGTGCCTGCTGTCCTACTCGACCGCCACGCTTGTCAGCCTTCAGCATCATTTTCGCGTCGAGTGCTGTCTTGATCCGGTGGCACTCAGTGCAAAGCAGTCGGGCATTTTCGTAAACGCTTTTGCCGCCCAGACCTTCAGGAATAACATGGTCCACTTCGACAGCGCTATTGTCGCATCCAAGCGGGTTTTCACATGTATAGTCGGCGCGTTCCCGCACAGCTTTTTTGACCGATGCCGGAAAGTCCTTACGTTCTTTCATCCACTTGGGTCGGCGACCGTCGAGTGTCATGTAGTCGGGTCGTTTATCCATCAGATTTCACTTTCAAAGTCGCGTTCGGCACCGAACCTGGGGCGTCCTGCTAGTCCACAAAAGCCGGGTGTTTCCTGTATGGCGCGTTGTAGGGCATCATCATAGTTTTCCACCCAATGGGGTAGGAAATTGCCCTCATGCTCGTTTGCCCTGTGGCTTTCTTCGACACGTCCGACATAAACCCAGAACTCGTTCCGCACTCTGGCAGGGCGTTGGTCTGGCTCTGGATAAAAACTTGAAAGTCCCATAGCCTGATCATCTTCGGTCGGCGGATTGTCTTTTTGCCACGCCTTGTAGTCGTCCCATTCAACAGCGTTTGTACTGCGTGGGGTCACGACTGGCTTAACCGCCAAGCGCCAGGCGGCGCACTTTGTATAGACGCACGGGGCGTCCGTGTCGGTCGTGCAGCGCGGTGCAATGTCAACATATCGGGGCGTATAAAACATCAGTTTTCCTCTAATTTCAGGTCGATTTGATTTTGTGCGGCAAAGGCCTCAACCAGTGCCATGAGGTCGGTCATTTCCGATTTACTCAATTTGCTGGATGACCGGCCCAATTGCACAAATCCATCATTGTCCAAATTGGGGACCATGCGGATTTCGCGGTTCAAGCTTGCCATGAACAGCACTTTCCAATCTTCCGGCGACAAGCGCTGACCGTGGTGAGCATAGCTGACGCTGATTTGCGTCAGCATATGCCACAGTCGGTTGTTTTGTTCGGTCGTACGCTTGGGTTCCTGTATCAGCACACGATAACCGGCAGGGGCTTTGCGGATCATGTCTATGACTTTGACCCGCGCCGCCTCAGACCATAATGAGACCTGGAACCTGGACATCAGTCGGTCTCGGCTAGTGCTGCATGACCGTCTAGTTCGGCCTGATATTCGGTCCTGATGTCTTCCTGCCAGTCGGCAGGCAATGTCCGAATATCGTCGGCATTCTCCCGCGCCCATTTTTTCAGCGCTTCGGGGCTTCTTTGTGAGCGAAGTCCGGCCTGTAAAGCGCTGTAAAGACCCCGGCTGTTTGCTTTTGTTTCGCGTGGTATCGCCACATTGGCTTTGGTTTTGTCATATACGGCCAGCCCAAACGGGTTCCCGAACGATACCAAAGCACGTTTCATGGCGTCGGACTCGGCTTCCTTACAGGCAGACTCATGGGCCTGTCCAACGCTTGCATCTATGCCGTGGCCAGATCCCGTCCCCTCGCGCATGACAATTGTGTCGCCCGCCCGCACAGTGATTTTCACCTTGGCGATGTAGGACACCGCAAAGCCAGGTTTTTCGTATTGTCGGCCCTTGCCTATGATTGTGTCTCGTTCGGACACTAGGCGCATTTCGACCGTTTCGCGGTCCCATGCGTCGAACCCGAAAATCCGGTTTGCCTCAGCGATAGCGTGCCAAGCTTCAATATATGACAGCTTTTGCCCGCCTTGCGTCCGTTCTTTTAAAACATTTGGGTCGAGTGTATTGTTCAGGTGGTCTAATTGATCTTCAGTGAACATATTCGTCCTCATTTTCATCCATGTATCTAAACATCTCTTGGGCGCGGGTTTCAAAATCCGCGAGTTCCCATCCAAGCAGCCAATAATCATGTTCCCCGGTTTCCGGCTTAAATGGGTTTTCATGTTCGCTTGCCTGAGCCAATTTGCAGGACATAAAACCCATCATTGTTATAACCAGGCGGCGGTCAGATCCTTGTAGCATTGCGAGTATAGCGTTGAATTTCTCTTGATCTTTCATCGCTTGGCCCCTTCGTTGAAAAACACTTGCGCGATGCGCCACTTTTCCGCGTCGCGGGCGATTGGGATTAATTCCAGGAGGGTCGGAGCGATGGCAGGCCATTGCTCAATAATGTTTATCAATTGATCAACTTGCGGATGTCGTGGCGGCTTGGCGGCTTGTGGCGCTACAGTTTCGGCATTTGCTTCCGCTTTTTTCTCGCGCTTCTTTGCTTTTATCGCGTCGTTCTCTTCGCGTATTTTTTTCAGGCGTTCGTTGTTCGCCTCTTTCGCTGCTTTGCGAATTTCATAAAGGCGGGCAATTGTGTTTATGCTGTCGGCCTGTTCAATTGCCCAGCCACAGTCTAACAGAACCTTGTGGATCTGTTCGTTGCTCCATCCTGCGGCCCGCAATTGTAAAATTGCCTCGTTGCGCTCGTTATGATTACGCTTCAGGTCGATATCGTGAGCAACCCGCCCGCCACTATTAGCGCCAGGCATCGCGTGTGGCATGAAAATTTTTGTTTCGCCATTTTCTACTAGTCTTACGTTCATTGTTTTTCTCCCAATTTGTCGAAAATTTCTAGTTTTGCGACTTCCGCACGATAGCGGATGCGCGCTTGTGTTACCGCGTCCTCCAATGGTTTGCGGTCCCAGATCCTGGCCAATGTCGGATCTGATTTAATACGCTCTCGGCGGCTCAAATGTTTGGACAGGTCGAACGTCATCACGGCTTGCCCATACGAGAAATCGCTATAGCGGCGGACAGGTGCGCGGCGTCTTGCGTTTTCTTTTCCGCGCTGTCTTCTAATTCTGAGGCGCGGCGGTGATAAAACCCGACGGCATTTTGAGCGCCTTCAACACTTCCCGGCGTCTTAAATTGTCCGGCCTGTATTTTGACAGCTAGGCGCTTTGCGGCAGCGCGATATTTTTCCGCCAATTCGGACCATTCCCGGGAGTCCCGGACCATTTCCCACAATTCCGGCACATAGACCGTAAATATTGGGTAGTATTGCTCCCGGTCCTCATAATCCTGACCGGCGGCGTCGTATAGGTTGTAGTAATTCATTCAGTGGCTTCCTTGTTTTTGGTTAGGGGCTTAATCGCGACAAATCACGACAGCCAATCCTTCAAGACCTGATACATAAACGCGCCATTGGCGGTCATTTCGCCTAATTCTTCGTCGTTGCACCAGTGCCCGGTTGCAACGGCTCGCGCTGACTCAATATAGGCGTCGCAGTATCGCGGGTGATCTTGCGGATCGATCCCACAGACGTCCACAATCTCAATCTCTTCTGGCCTGGTGGACCATGAAAACGTGAATTGATAGTGCATAATGTGTTCCTTGTTTTAGGTGACTGACCGTGACACAAAAACACGGGCCAGTCAAATTTACAACGGGTCGGATTCTATTGTGTTTTGTTCCGTCGTGTCGGATTCGTCGGTTGCTCCCGGTCCTATGACGGGTTCCGGCATTTTGTGCATAGTGTCGGCATTATGCGCGACAGCTAGCGCGCACAATATGAACCGGCGCGGGCAATCCTGGTTTTTTTCGTGCTTGTTATAGGTGTTGCGACTTATGCCCATTCGTCGGGCCATTTGCGCGGGTTTTAGGACCGGGCGCGTCAATAAGCGGATTTCATCCAATGTCAGGTGTTTTTCTGCGTCGCTCATATTTTAGATTCTCCCGTAAATCACCGCGTCTAATCGGTCTTGCGCTTCCGCGTTTTTGATTTGCCCGTCTGGCGTGAAAAAATCATAATAGCTGTAGTGTTGCAGGCGATAGACAGCGTCGGCCTCATTTTCGGGCAAGTCCCATTTGCAATAAGAATCCAAAAGCGTTTTGGCTTCGTTGCAGCCCATACCGTCCAGCCAGATTGAATCTATGTCGTCCAGCCAGGCGTCGCGTTCCTGGCCTATGTCGTCAACATAGATAAAGCGTTCGGGCGTCACGCAATATTTAATAAATCGCACATGGCGAAAAATCGGGACTCTTGTGACGCTGTTTTCATCCGCAATCACAAGCCGGTCCCCGGGCTTAAGTCGCCTTGTTTTATGATCAAAAACGTCTTTTGCGTTTGGATCTGATTTAAAGATCTGAGTCATGGTTTCCCCCTTAATTGTATGGGCTTTTTACAAAGCCGCTTTGGTCGCCAATGGCATCGCCCTTGGCGCGTAATCCTACGATGACACCATGCCCGTCGGCGGGCCTGTAATCGTGCAAATCCCCGTCTATGACGGGATCGCCGCCATAAGTGGCAGGCAATGGGTGGCCACGTTTAACGTCAAAAACGACGGCAACATTGATTCCGCGTTCAAACGCGGCGCGGGCGTCATCGTCGTTTCCGTCGGCAAGTGAAAACGTCAAATGGTAGTTTTCGGGCAGATCCCGGCGGTTGAAGCGCTTTGTGTAATCATAGAATGACACGTTAGGAAAAGCGCTCATAATATTGTCAAAGCGCTTCCCGTCGCGATAGACCGGCACACGTTCCCAAACGATGTCTGAAGTCGCATTCAGTCGGACTCCGCAGACCATGTTTGCCCTGTTTGCCTTGCGTTCGAATGCTTCAATTTCCTTCACCAGAACGGCCATGAAAAGATCGCGCTGTTCAAAATAGAGGCGGGTTTTGGCCAGTCTGGCGCGCTGTTTGCCTTCCCTATAAGCCGGGTTTCCGGCGGTGTTCAGACAGGCCGCGGTGCATCCCGGCGTCCGCATTGGGCAGACTTCAAAGCCGGATAGGTCGGCAGGTGCAAGGTGAAGCGGCGCGCTCATAACGCCGAGTTGCATCCCCTTGGCAAGCTTTGGGTTTGACTCTGGTCTGGCTAATAGCGATGCGACGCCCGCAGCGTCACGCAATGCGCGTCTGGCGTCGGCGAGCGATTTAAAATTGTGAGTCATGGTTAGTCTCCCTTATGTTGGCACCCCGAAACCCCGCCGGACGGATCCGGGCGGGGCAGGGGGCCGATTGGCGGGGTGTTATTCGTTTTCGGGCATCAATTCGACGTGGTGCGGTTCGGGTGAAAACCAGACTAGGCCGTCGTTCCAGCCTCTATAATTTGGCCCGCGCAATTCAATCTCCAGGCCCTCACCTTCAGATCTATTGTGTAAGATTTCGTCAATTTCGGCGACGGTAGCGTCGGGATTCCAGTCATACTGCAAAGCCCATTTTTTTACTGCGGCGATTCCTGGGGGCGTCAATTTGTAATATCTCATAATGTTTCCTTTCATAAAATCAGGCCAACAGCGCGGCCCTTATCTCTGGATAAAAAATTGCGCTCAGTGCTATAAGTGGCATGGCCAGAATGCAAAGCATAAGAACAATGAATAGCGCGTAGGTGATGGAATCTGATTTATGCATTGTATGGTTTCCT
>Ga0208428_1000656_pt1 | contig 15571 bp, 5 predicted proteins | sample DEB08_DNA_11_FD_184535 | JGI IMG/M metagenome (GOLD analysis project Ga0208428, IMG submission 184535) | Aqueous microbial communities from the Delaware River and Bay under freshwater to marine salinity gradient to study organic matter... | ecosystem: Environmental > Aquatic > Marine > Coastal ... | reverse complement strand
GTAACCGTCTGCGAACGTCTCAGTGCCGCCCGAGATTTGTGACCAGACGGGAGGAGAGGACTTGTATGGGTGACCTGAGGGGAGGTTGGCAGTGAGTCCCCACTTGTGCGCGAGGTAGCCTTCTAGTTTTTGCCTGTCGCCGATATCCGACAAGACCACCTCGGCAATGTCACCAGCCCAGATCGTGGTCGAGTCGTTGCCGCCCACGGTGAGTTGATACGTTGCGTTTGTGGATGCCGTAAACCCGGTAAACGACTTCGTGTGCAGCAGACTTCCGTCAACGTATGTGCTAAAAGATCCATTCAAAAAGTCGTAGTCTGCAACGATGATCTCATCCGTAGACACCGAGTTCGAACCGGAGTTCTGCGACGAGGCCACGTTGCTGGGATCAATTACTACAGACTCCAAGCCAGTCGATAATCGATGCCTGACAAGCACGAGGTCCGTCGTGCTGGTGTTCCGAACGTCGATTGCGTGCTGATACGCATTGATACTTGTCCGTGACACCACGCACGCTAACCGAAAGTTGGTCGCGCCAGACATAAGCGACGTGCCGGTTACTGCCATGTGGTCTAGGGATGTGCTGAACCGGACGGACGCCATTCCATTGATTGCCGAGGTTTTGTAGACGGGCGCCAATCCCGAATCGCTAAGACTGTTCCCGTTACCGGACGCATCCGACCAACTCGACAGAGATGCTCCATCGGACAATCCAGATATTGCATCGGCGTCGTACCATGCAACCAAATTAGACAACTGCGACGGATCCCAAAGCACATCAGGAGGCTGAGTCGGTCCTCCAGTGGTCGTTCCCCCAAGCGGGGTCATCCAGTTATTGGTAGCCATGTCAGATGCTCTGGGTGTACGCGACAGACCAACGAACATCCAGAGCGGAGTTGTTGGATGTGATCACAAGTCTGAGTTCATCACCGGCAGACATTGGGTTGTTGATGCCGGTGGTGGAACTGAGCGAAGAAGACACCGACACGGCCCCGGACGGAAGAATGGAACCGGTCTGGTCCGTCAGGTCTGCCGAACAAGACCCGCTTCCGGCGATGATCTCCAAGCGGTCGATGGTCCGTGCATAGGGGACACGAAGATCGAGGTAATACGTCTTGTTTGCAGCCGTCTCGATGTGGCCCGAGTAGTTGCCGGTGATGGTGTGGGTATGGTCACCCAGAGCCACCTGAGTTGACGAGGTGCCGGTCGGGAGGAGCCCGATTGCCAGTTTGCCTGAAGTAATCTGGGTTGCGTCCAACGACAAGGCGTCGGAACCGCCGGAAGCGTGCGAAGCGGCGTGAGCGGTGGGAGTGCGGCTGTCCGTCAGGCGAGTGTCGTCACCCTTGACGACTTCCCCAACCGAAGCGTTGCCAGTCGCGGCGACATTGAGGGAAGCCGAGGTTCCCGCATCGGTGACCTCACTGAGCGTGTGGTTGTGTGTCGTGGGAGTTCGGGCATCCGTCAGGCGAGTGTCGTCACCCTTGACGACTTCCCCAACCGCAGCGTTTCCAGTAGCGGCGACATTGAGGGAAGCCGAAGTTCCCGCATCGGTGACCTGACTGAGCGTGTGGGTGTGTGCCGTGGGAGTTCGGGCATCCGTCAGGCGAGTGTCGGTGCCTAGGACAACCTCAGTGGTCGAGGCGTCACCCGATGCGGGCACGTTCTTGCTGGCAGCGGTACCCGCATCCGAGATGGCACTCAGGGTGTGCGTGTGGTTGCCTTGGGCAATCGTTCCTGCCGTTGTGCCAAACGTCGGGGCGACGGTATAGGTTCCACCCGCCCCGCCGTCAGTGGTCGTGAACGCGGTCGCGTTGAAAGTAAGCACCCGTTCGTCACTCAGGTCCCCATCAGCAGCAAGCGTCAAGTATTGGGCGTCGGTGGGGGCACCTCCCGGTCCTTGGCCGGAAGTCTGGTCTGTGCCGGGCTCCCACAGGCCGCTTGTCCCGTTGTATTTCAGAACATCTCCGGTGGACGGAGTTGTCGAAGACACGTTGCTCAGATCATCGAGATCCACGGGGATCGTGGGCTTGTTCAGAATCTGGGAGTCACCGCTGACCGCGTTCCAGTCAGCGTTGACGTTCACCTCTGCACCCGCAGCGATTCCGTCCAACTTGCTCTTGTCGGTCGTGGACATCAGACCAGCAGTGGACACGGTGGCGACCGGTGCCTTGACCGCCAGATCGTTGTAGGAACCCGAAGTCGCCACCGTGGATAGGCTGGGCGTTCCCGACAGGTCTGAATAGGAACCCGAAGTCGCAACGGTGGACAGAGAAGGCGTTCCCGTCAGGTCTGAATAGGAACCCGAAGTCGCCACCGTGGACAGGCTAGGCGTTCCCGTAAGGTCTGAATAGGAACCTGAAGTCGCAACGGTGGACAGGCTGGGCGTTCCCGACAGATCTGAATAGGAACCCGTGGAAGCGACCGTAACCAAACCGAGGGCTGACTTCTGGGCCGAGGTGGTGGAGGCCGTGATCAGGTCCTTGCCGACCGTGGTGACATCGCCACCCATCTTGGTGCTGGTGATGACACTACTGCGGACAGTCAGCACCGAGCCTTGGTTGCTGACATCGATGTCCCCGTAAGTCCCATCAGAGAGACCCCCGCCCGGTCCCGAAGCGGACACGGCGGCTACCCAAGACGACGTATGGGAATCCCATGTGAGGACTCTTCCCTCGGCCTTCTGGTCAGCGGGCGGGTCCTTGATGGAGAAGTCTTCGGTTTCTTGGGAGATGAACAGCGCTTGAAGGTGAGCATTGTTCAGGTCATCTGGCCTGACAATCGCACCGGAAGTGAACGAGACTTCCCTGCCGGATACGGTGATGGGAGTCTCTCGACGGATTCGGACAAACGCCCCGGAACCCAAAGCGGTACCGAAGGTGATTTCCTTCGTCACTTCGTTGACGGTGTAGTCCCCGGTGGACTGGAGGACATCATCGACATAGACCTTGATGTGGTCGATGGACAAGTACCCATCGATGGCGGCGAAGGAGAATGGCCCGGTTGTCGATGAGGCGGTGGTGTGGTCTTGGTATGAATAGGCCATTTCATCCTCACTCGGCACGGATTAGAGTTTGAAGTTCGTCCATGGACGCACCTCGACGAAGCGCTTCACGATTCATGAAGTTGATTCTGTCGGACTCTCTGAGAACCGGAGCCTCCTTCAGCATCTCGTAGTACGCCCTTGCGCGGTACTTGGAGATGATGGAGCGAAGGAGACGGACTCTCGGGGAGTCATACTCGTCGGTAGAGATATCCGACAGGGCCTTGTAGCCTTTGTTCTTAATCAACTTTGTCAAACGCTCCCGTAGAGTCATCCCACCTATCTCCACTTCACCGTGCAACTGGAGCCACCGGTCATAGGCCTGCTGCCCACTGGTGGTCTTGAATGAGGTCAAGTCAAGGTTGTTCTTCCTGACAGACGGGCGGGTGAATCCGTGGTCGAGGTTGCGAAGTTCAAGCATGACCGGGTCATCGATTTCCTCCCGGTACTCCACAGGGAGGAACGACAGGGGACCCGGCGGGCGGTCGGCCTTCTTGATTTCTTCGCCAAAGAGATTCCGTCGAGGAGCAACGCTCTCTTCAAGCAGGGGAATCCGGGAACGCATTGCATCGACCATTCCACGGACCTCACGATGAACAGGGTCGTCCGTGAACAGGCCGATGGACTGACTGGTGAGGCCCGAGAAGGGAACCATGGAACCGGCAAAGTTGTTCAAGAACACTCCCGAGAACTGCTCGGGGCTGGAGATTGCGTTGACGAGATTGGTCAGACCGGTCAGGTAAGTCTTGTTAGTCACGTTCCGTGCGATGGAAGTGACCAGAACGATGCCGAGAAAGTCAACGGTGTCCTTGTCCTCGGTCTTCATGAGATCGTTGCCGGTCTCGATCATGTCAGCCACCAGACCGATGATTGTCGAGAACGGGTCGAACCGTCGATAGGAAACGTATTTGTCCCCAATCTTGATCGAATACGGTTGCCATCCTGTGGCTTCCCACAGTTCCTTTCGGGACTTCTCTCTGGGTCCTCCTCCGGTGATCTTGCCTGACTGGGCCATCAGATAGAACGTGCTGACTGCCCCAAGGCCCAAGGCCATTCGCCCAAGGATGTCCGCACGGCGTCCCCGGTCACCCATTGACAGGTCCTTGCGGAACAACGAGAACAGTTCCTTGGCGTAGACCATGTTGTTGGCGACGGGGAACCGAGCAATCGAGAAGTTCAGGAGATTCGTTGGAGTACGGATGAACGGGAAGACGAATCGCATCCACGGCATGTCGTTGGCAATGGCCTGAGCCTTGGCGGCAAGCCGAGTGGTGAACCTGTTTGATTGAGGATCTAGAGGTGTCGTGAACGTCGCGTAACGAGCCTGCTCAAGAGACTCCCGCGACAGAATCCCAGCCTCTGCGGACCAGTTGTTGGGATCGCTCATGAAGGCGTTGACGAACTCGTTCTTCTCACCTGCATCCAGCAGTCCCTTTCTGACACGCTCGTCGGCAATAGCAGCAGCCTTCCGAATCATGTTGGCTTCGGAGTACCGCTGGCCGTCCTCTAGGTTCTTGGACCAGATGTCTTCGGACCACTTGGCTGCAGCAGCGGAATCACCCCTGAACTTCTTCAGGCCTTCGACCTGCAGGTTCGTCTTGAAGTGTGCCCGATAGTGCAACTGCTTGAAGAACTCGTCTTCAGACGCAAGGAACCTAGTAGGCAGGTTCACCACGTTTCCGATCCAGTTGGCGATGGCCCCGGAAAGGCGATCTTCCTTGAACCCAAGACCTTGTGCGGAGATGGTGTTGCCGTCGATCTCCACCTGTCGCATTCCTTCTTCAAGAATGCTCTGGTCCTTCATGGTGGCCTGCTTGGCGATGCGGAAACTGTCCCCAATCTGATTGAGGTAGTTCATATACAAACGCATCTGATTGCCCACGACCCCAAAGTCGCCCACAAGAGCAGCCCCAAGGGCACGCTCGAACGGGAGATACAGCAAGGTCATCGTGTTGGCCGTGATGTTGACCATGTGGGTCACGGGACCGCTCAGGATGGAGTTCATCCAATACTCGACGATCACGTTGCCCCAGTTCCGGGCACCTCGGATCAGTCCGATGGCTCCCTCGGCACCACCAGAGGCATCAGCCCGGACGATCTTGTCCATCATCGAGACCACGGCGTCCCGGCCTCCGGCCTGCTCGATGGCGTCATCAATGAGGGCCTCGCTCAAGGCATCAGAAGAAACGGGGGAAGAGGCCGTAGGTGCGGCAGAGGTTCCTCCTGCGCCCACCTCGTCGGTCTCTGGAACAGTCCCGGTCTCGGTTCTCGGGGCAGTGGGGTCACCAACAGCAGTGCCGTCAGGAGCAAGACGCTCGCTGCCTGCGGCGGTGTCCGCTGCGCCAGAAGGGCTGGGAGTTCCGTAGCCCTCTCCAGTTCCGGTTCCAGTTCCGGTTCCGCCTTCACCAACGGCTCCACGCGCCGAGGGCTCATCTGCACTGGACAGGCCTCCTGCACGGGGAACAGGACCGCCTTCGCGGCCCGCTCGTCCACCTGCAGAAGCACCTCCGGTAATCGATGGGACAGCACCGGGGGTCGCTCCGGGCAGCGGAGGAGCAAGCACAAATGCTCGGGGCTTCGGCACCCGGCGATTCATGTTGAGACCGCGAGCGAAACTTGCGTTGTTGATTCTGACTTCATCAACGACCACTTCGGCAATCTTCTGAAGCCTCAGGAACTCATACAACTCGGCTGAAGACGCCTTGTCCCCCTTCTTGGCAATGGACACGACCTTGGCGCTGACATCCGACAGGATCTGTCGCATTGCCTGTTGAACAACGATCATTTGCTTTAGGGCGTACTGGCCAGAGATCCGAGCCACCGAAGCAGGGTCTCCCAGAACATCATCATCATTCAGCATCCGCGCAAGAGACTGGGAAGTGTCGATGACCTGTGGGGCAATGTCTTCCCACTTGACGGTTTCAGGGGGCATACGGGAAACAGATTCGATGACGATCTTGTCGATCTCTTCCCGCACCTCTGAAACGGTGCTGGATCTTTCGATATTGAAGACGTAATCAGGGGGACGAAGGTCCCCAGTGCCACCGCCCTTGGAATCGAACGGGATCTTGGAAGCAGACCGCAGAAGAGAAGTCTCGGCAACAAAGGTGTTGACGCCGGTGACGGAGACTCCGGGACCACGGTTGGCGAGTTTTTCAAAGACTTCCGCAACTTCCTTGGTCACGCCCGGAACTTCAGTTCCAACGGACTTCCACAGGGAAGTCAGCCACATGGACAACCGCTCGAACACTCCCCGCATGTTTCCGATGGGAGGAGTGCCGTTGCGAATCCACTCCACAAGACCCTCGGCGAATCGCTCTTCTGCGTCTACGGTCCAGACGGGAGCGCCATCACCATCCCGAGCGACCCCTGCCCACTTCTCAATGGTCAGGATGTCTTTGTCCGTGAGGCCGAAACGCTCAGTTCGAGGGATTCGGGAATCAAAGAGTTGATGTCTTGCAACGTGGGCGAGTTCGTGGACTGCGGTTTCGAGGTTGGGGGCTCGGAGACCTCCGATGTAGGTGAGGCCGGTTGCGACTGTCTTTGCGAATCCTCGGACTGTTCCATCGGCTGCTGAGAGGAGAGTTGCTCGGTTGGGGAGGTCCCTTCCGCGAGATACGACTCGGGAACCTGCCTTAGCCGCAGCAACATCAGCGCTGGTGACAGCCTGCCCGGCTTTGAGCCGGAACTTGGACCGGACACGGCGGGCGAATCGATCAAGATTTTCAATAACTGCCGCGTCAATCCCTGACCTGACGAGTTCTTCACGGATTTCCTTTCGAGTCAAGTTGGTGATCAAATCCCACCCGACAACCAAGTCCTCTCTTGAGAACCTCTTCAGGATGTCCTCGGGAGAAACTCCCTCGTCGATCAGTGACGAGGACATTGCCAGAGTCCGGAGAATCCGGTCATTGATGGGAGCAGACTCCAGTCCGGTCACAGTTGCAACCTTACGGAGCATGTTGTATGTCTGCAGGATTTCGGGACGAGACGCAATCCAGTCCCGCTTGGCCTCAAGCCACGATTGAGTTCGTGACACTCCCTTGCTGTCAGTCAGGATTCCCCGCGTGATCATGTCGTTGGGAACCAGAGAAGAAGTGTGGCTATCAACCGGCATCCGGGTGCGGGCCTCAGTGAACATGGACTGCCCGTCAAACCTCGCCTCAAGCCCCTCCCCGTACTTGGACATATCCATGTTGTCCAGAACATCGGCTCGGGTGATGGACGGGTCCAACTTGGAAGCGGCCTTGTAGTCGGCTTCGACATCCTTCAGGATCTGATCAGCAAGATCGGCGACCTCCTTGACGGAGCCCTCGAACTCGGTGGTGAACCGGCCCGCGAGTTCCGCCCTGTCGATCCGCTTGGCCCCTGTCCGAATGGAATCCATCACCAACTCTGTCAGGCCGATGCCGGTCCTACGGTCCTCGAAGCGGGACATCAGGACGTACAACTGGGCACGGGAAGTGCCGATCAACTTGCCGAGAGTCTTTATGGCTTCCCCGTCTTCGGCCAGAGCGGACTCACCCGCAGTGCGGGGACGATCCAGCAGTCCGAAGACAGTGGTGTTGGCTTCGTCGGCACGCTCCAAGAAGGTCTTGAGGCGAGCGGGGGACTTCAGGGAATCGAGTTCAGAGTCCGTCAGCAGGAACTTGATGGGATGGCTATCGGGCAACGACGAGGAAACCGAGTAGGTTCCTCTGTCCATCTGGGCCAGCACCTCGTCCGAGTAGGTCGAGTAGAACTCGATGGCGTCTTCACCAGCGATGATCTTCAAACGACCACGGTCCAGACCAAAGGCATCGATGAGCAGGTTCGTGTATCGAGCCTCCTCCTCGTTGAGGCCGAAGGACTCCATGAGATCCCGCTCTTGGGCGTCACGGATCTTCCGGGCCTCTTGAACCATGGAGACAGTGGGCTCCACTCCCTTGGATCTGGCCCTCGCTCCCGCGCGGTAGACCCGAAGCGCAGACAGCAGACCATCGACGGCGAACCCGATACCAAAGCCTTCGATGGCGTTCTTGAGACGACCGACGATCTCTCCGTCGTTCTCGTCCGCTGCAAGGAACTCGGTGACGGGGTCCCGAAGACCTACATAGTCTCTCAGGAGATTGCTGAGTCGGGCTTCGTGGCCGTCGAAGGCGGCAAAGTCGGCGAAGGAAGACGCGAAGGAGAACTTGGCAAGTTCAGGGATCTGGCTCAGGGCCTTGGCCTTGCGAGCCTGCATGGCTGCTTGACCGATACGACCAGCCTTGCGGGCGACCATGGAGGCCTCGGTTGCCGAGTCAACAGCCTTCTGGATTCGTGTAGCAGCCTTGGCGAACTTGGCACCCTTCCCCAACTTGCTGGCGATTCCCAGTCCGGGAACGAGACCGGCGGCAAAGTTGAACAGGCCTTCGGTGATGTCACCGCCAATGGTCGTGGACTTGCTTTCCCAACCGAACTTGTCGGGAACTTCTTCGCCCATGAGCATGGCCGGTAGATTGACCATGTCCGAGACACCGCCAGCGATGCCTCGTGGAATTCCCATGGCGATGTCGGCTGCGTCGAAACTCCAGTAGCCGTCATCTCCAAGGGTGTCATCGGGAATATAGGTACTCATCGCCGCTCCTCAAGAAACCGACCAAGGGCTTCTCTTCGCTTTGTCTGAAGTTGCATGAAAGAGTCAATGGTGATCGTGTTGTCGAAGATGTCCATGACTCTTCCGATCAACGAATCTGGATCGATCTCACCGGTCTCCTGATACTTCTGGTATTCCTCAACCATCACGGGCCAGTCATCATCGGTTCCGTACAGGTGAATCGCGGGACTGGGTGGGCCTTGGCTCAGGCTAACCTCAGTGGGGTTCTCGGGGTTGTAGTAAGGATTTCCATGATTGACTGACAACCCGCCCAGATCGTTGTTGGTCATGGCCTCGATGTCGAAACCGTTGTATCCGAGATTAAATACATAGGCAGAAGTGTCTTCCTTGGAAAGGACAGCACGGTTGGTTGATTGGTCCAGAAGTGCGCCCATAACCATCTGCCGTTGAGAGTCTCTATCAAGTCTGCTGAATGCTCCGGGAGAAAGCGGCAGAATAAACTTTCTGGCTTTGGGGTCTGTGAGTGAAAACTTGTAGACCCCATCTGGGCGAACCAAGTACGACATAGCGCCCTCGGGATACCGCTCAAGAGTGGAGCCCGCATAACTAATCTTCACCGTTGTGTTGCCTTCAAAACTGTAGCCCAGACCCATTCCCCCTCGATTAAACAAGAAGAAAACCTCAGGAAGAGCAGTTGTATAGAGTTTGGCGTTTTCTGCGGCCTCTGCCTTGGCACGTTCACGGTATTCAAGGGCAGCGGTTTCCAATTCGGGTGTGCCGGGGCTGGCCTCAAGTGCGGACAGGACACCGTTCAGTCTGGAAGTTTCTACATAGTTTTGAGGGTTCACTGTAGGAAGAGTGCCTTGGACAAGATTTTGTGTCAACCTAGCGATCAGGGCACCTTGGTTGGGCTCGTTTATTTCTTGAAGAAACTCAAAACCCACATTCTCTATGAGGCCCTTCAGGCGAACCTCACTTATCAGTTCAACGAGGGCCGGCTGAGGCTTTTCGCTTTCAGCGGCAAGTAGAAGTTGAGACTCAACGTCTTCCCGCACCGCCTCAAGCATTCTTTTCTGCATGGCCTCGATCACCCTCTTATCTTCAGGAGACCTAGGCTCTTGGATGGGACCAGCCAACTGCTCGGGCGGGGGTATCAACTCATCCACCACATCTTGAATTAAGCCGTTAGCCTTGTCCACAACAACAGCCGTAAGGCCAGACCGTGTTGTCTCAACGGCTTCTTGCATGGTCTGGGTCAGGGAATCTCGATTTTCATTCAACCTGTTGTGCAAGAATTCCCTGTACCTCTGGCGGTATTCAGCAAACCTTCCTTCGCGATACAGGGCGGTGTTTTCGGGATTTGATGTGAACTCCACAAGCGCTTCAGATTCGATTCTACTCCACTCCGCCGCCCGTCTTCCTTCCACCTCTCTCAAGTCAGACTCGTCCAAAAGACGTTTATTTGGGACCTCAGGCAGCGGGATTTCACGCCCGACTTCACTGAGTATATCTAGGCCGATTTCCCGTAGGCGCTTGCGGGCTTCGAGGTAAACTTGGGGTGGAATGTCTTCCCTAGCAGACTCCACTTGCTTTTCAGTAAGAGTCCCGTCAGCCAGACTTCGGGTTATTTCATTCGTAAGTTCATCGTCGTATTCAGGCACAGCCCTTGAAAACTGAGACCACGTTTGTTGTGCCGATGCAATTAACTGGGAACGGACAGAGGCCTGCTTATCTGAGGGCAGTCGTCTATAGTCATCTGACTGGGACAGAATGGAATCCACCGCAGAGACAATGCTTTCAAAATCCTTCATCGACTTGTTGACAAGTCCCTCAATGATGGATCCATTAACTATCCCTTCCAGAGGGACAACCACTCCCTCAACGTCGCGGGCAAAAGCGGATGCTGAGGTGTATTTGTCGATCTCGTTCCGTGTCTGCTCGACCGCTTGCATCAGTTCAGGGTTCAACTTGACGTTCCCGATGGAACCTTCTTCAAGAACCGACATGATGTCTTCAACGCGGTCAATGTTAGGACTGTCTGACTCCATCTCAATGGCAACAGCCCGGAGAACCGCAGAGACAACCGCCTGCTTTCCGCCTGCGGTCAGGAGGCCTGACTTATAGGCTCCGTTCAGGACCTTTTCCAAACTCTTGGAAATCTTCTCAGGGTCCATCTCGTTTTGAACAATGTTCAGGGCTTCTCTTGTTGCTTGGTCTTCCGTGGCCTGTCTGGCATTGCTGACTCTCTTCTCACCGACTCGGGCCATCAGTTCCCGGTCAATGCCCATGCGGGCTGTGCTGAACCCCTGCTGAATGTAGAAACTGTTGGGGACATTCAGGGACTCGGCAACCTTGTTCAGTTCTTGGGCAACCTGCTCATCGGTGCGGATGGAGCCATCTTCATTGACGAACTCGGACAACTGATCAATCATCGAGAACGCTTGACGCCTGTAGTCAGACCCCAGAGTCTCCCCTCCGTACATCGTCAGGAACGCACGGGCACGCCACGGTGCGATCCTGCCGGAAGCCTCGATCAGTTCAGTGACCTTTTCCTTCAGTTTCTGGGGGCTCTTGGCGTACTGGACAAACTCCTGCTCACCCTTCTTGATCTCCGAAGCCGTGTAGGTCTTGGCAAACCCCGACAGGGAAGACGAGAGTTGGGAGAACGCTTCAGCAATCTCGAAACTCTTACGGAAGTCGGCCTGCTGAGCCAGCCCTGACGGGTCGTAGAACTGCTGAACCGGAGCGGTGACGGGGGCGGTGGTCCTGAATGGACGGAACTCTGGAGTCTGTCTAGCCTTGGCCATCAGTCATCTCCTCCGGGTCCGGGGAAGAAGTATTCAAAGTTCTCTTCGGTGCCGAAGAAGTCGAAAGTGGCCCCGGTAATAGAAGCGGCTAGAGCAAGACCGCTAGGTCCAGAGATCGGCTCAGGTGTAGCCCCGACGATTCGTCCTGTGGCTTGATAGGAGTACCCCATGGCTTCGTTTCTAAGTTGATCCAGAACCGCCCTTTCTTGGGCTTGGGTCCTCTGAATGAACATGCTCTCCCTCATCGCATAGTTGTCCAGAAGAGCGTCAACAGACAACCCAGCGACTCCAGATTCGATGGAGGACGCATAGGCAGTCGCCTTTGCGGATCGGGCCTGCTGGACGATCTCGGAGATCTCCTGAGATGCCTTGGTCTGTTCCTCGACCTGCCGACGAGTGATCGCGGCGTACTGGTTGACCAAGTTGGCGTTGGCCAGAGTCTTGGTCTGCTCGAAGACCTGTTGCTGATACCTTCGCTGTGCCTCAGCCTGCGCCGATTGAGTTTGGTAGTTGATGACACTGCCGCCAATGGCTGCAGCGGTGCTTACGGCGGCGAAGATGACTGGATCACACATCTCTAGTCCTTATGAATTCATGAAACACAACTCGATCTGGACCCAACTCCACAGAGTTGATGATCTCAAAACCGAGCCATTTAATCCACTTGATGTGCAGGGTGTTTCGAGAATCAATAAAATTCCACAACACTTCGTGGTGTTCATGGAGTTCGGAAAGGCGGGCCTTGGATTCTCTCAGGAACTGAATCTTGTTTCCCACGGGGTGAACAAGGTCCTCTGTTCCTAAGAGCCAGCAAATGCCCACAGGCTTGCCCCTGAGAGTTCCGGGCACGGTGCCGTAGACACCCACAGGCTTTCCATCGATATGGATTGTGAAGCACGGGTCACTCTGACTGATCCCCTGCTTCAGCCGGTCCAAGGCGTAATCGTCCGAAGGATCAAGAAGACCCAGTTCCCTTCTGTCCGGTCCTCTCATCTCGTTCAGGATCGGCTTTGCGTCCTTGAGACAGGCCTTTCTGACCCTCAGTTCAGATTCGCCTGTAGCGTCCCGAGTAGGTCGCTTCGACCTCTGCGCTGGTGAACTTGGACGGGTAGGGTGTGTCATTGATCAGGTCCACGTTGAATTGTTCAGAAACGCCCATCACAGGGATACGCATTGTACCCGATTCCAATGGAGCGTTTACAAATGAACTGTTGACTGTGGACCCCCGTTCATACACATACGTCGAGTTCACCAACGGGTTGACCGCACTCACCTCTGCACGGAACGGGCCGGACTCGTCGTAGTTGACGTTCATGTTCCGAATCTGAAACCGGCCAGAACCTAGGGAAGAGTTCTGGGAACCGATACGGAAGTAAGGCTGGGAGAACCGGTACCGGAACTCATAGGGGTTGCCATGGAATACCGAGGCACCGCCTGTTCCAGACAGGGTGATGGTGGTGTTGCCGGAAACGTCGTCATAGACGCGGGAGACCTCTTCGACCTGCTGGCCAGCGTTGGGTCCAGAGGCGTACACCACGATGTCTCCGGGAATCAATGGGGACGCGGATTCGGACTGACCCCCAAAGGATACCGGGTGCTGAGAGAAGTTATTGTAATAGACCTGAGATGAGCAACTGTTGGTGGCAAAGGTCGTGCTTTGGGCATCTTCTCCTGTGACGCCGCTCAAGATTCCAGCCCTCACATTCGTGAAGACATCCGGCCCGTCCACACATTTTACAGTGACGGACCCCTGAAATGACATGGTGGTTGTTGTGTCAGGCTCTGTCCAAGAAAACAGATACTCAATCTCCAGTTCATACCCGTTCACAAAAACAGTCGCAGCCTTCTCCGAACTGTAGGTGCCGGTGAAACCTGAAGGGGGAGAAGTCGAGTTCCCAAAACGGGAGTCGCTGATGTTGATCGAATAACTCCCATTGTCGGTGGAAACATATACAGAGAACTGCCTTTGGCTAATAGCATCGGGAGAAGAGCGGGTAGCCGAAAACTCAAGAAAAGTTTGAGCAGTGATGCCCGTCCGCATGGGTACCGCATACCCGGAAACATAGGGAACCTCAAGGAACTCTTGGGTCAAGTTCGGTAGGGTTGAGGTCAGGGCTGGGCCTTGAACTTCGGGAAGCAAGGCGTTGGGAGTGCCGGGGGTGATGACGGTTGGAGGGAACGTGCCCGTCAACTCGATCGATCCGGTTCCTCCAACGGCTCCGATCGAGCCAAACCTGAAGAAAACGGACTCTTGCGACGGTTGGCCGACATTGGTCACCCCGTCCACAACGATCTGATTGCTTGAGGTATTTGCAAAGTATCGCCGGTTGTCGAGGCGAACAGTCAGGCCGCTGTCCTCGTCCAATCGGTTTTCCCGAAGATCGATCTCACGCAAACCGTAAGTCTGTGAATCGGGATTGAAGACGTACAGAATCAATCGGGACTCATACCACCCGACCGATTGGATCGCCACTCCCGGAAACGTCCACTTGGACCAAGACGATTGGACCCGTTCGTTCCCTTGGTCGTACCACTTGTAGACATACAGAGCGGACTGATCCTGTTCCGTCAGGACAACCAAGGTCCGATCGAAGGGGGACGCCTTCATTGCCTTGGGGAGGCCCAAGATGTATTTGGGCACATGAGCAGTGACCTCGGGGGCGGCGATCAGGCTGGCGTCCTGAATGTTCACCACCATGTCCCGCACACCCGTGTAGTTGTCGCCACGCTTGAATGGGAAGTAGATCTCCTGATCCACCTGAGCAGGCATGCAGTCGGCAACCGCCTCGTACTGACCGGCAGGCTCAAGGATCACGGTTCGCGGGGTCAGCAGTTCGGTATCGGGAGAAGTCAGGACCATCTGGGCTTTGTTTGAAAACAGAATCAAACGGTTGCCGAGAGGAATCCCGTAGCGGAACTTGGTGACCTGCGGGTATGCCGAGTAGACATCGATGGGGTCGCTGTCCAAGAGCGACACCACGGTGGTCCTGAAGAAGTTGAAGAAGTTGCCAGCCTCGGAGACGGACACCGCTTCTCCAGAGAGAATCCCCAGACGGCCTTGATAACTGAAGATGGACGAAATCTCAGCACCCACAAAACTGGGGTTGGGGTTGGAGACGAGGTCCCCAACAAGACGGTCATCCCAGAAGACATCGTTCGCGTCGGCGGAACCGTCGATAGGTGTGAACATGAAATAGGGATCACCGTTCCCATCGAACTTGCGGATCAGGGCATGGGGCATGGTGGCCGAGTCGAGACGGTAGGACAGGCCGGGGGCGACGGTTTCCACCCAAACGCCTTCACCGGTTTCGCCCTGCACATTGGCCTCGAACTTGACGTAGTAGTCGTCTTCGTTGACCTCGGGGAGACCCTCGATCTTCGTGACGATTCCATCGGGAGCGATTACCGGAAGGTACTCGAATGCCTGAACTTCCTCCCCAATGACCCGCAGGCCTTCTCCCGACAAGCCGTCTCCGACCGAGACCCTGAAGTCCACAACAGTGGGGTTGGCCGGGTTGTTGGTGTTCAGGACAATGTGGATTCCATAGTCGGTACGGGTGGCCGTCAGGTCTGAAAAGTTACTGGGAGCAGCAAAGTTGTTATTCAGCAGTACCGTCAACTGGGCCGCGATCAGGCGGGTGTCGATGACTGAGGTTCCTTCTGGAAAAAACTCGCCATCAATGGTCGCACCACTGGCATCCAGATACCCATCCACTGACGTTGGGATGCCAGAACTGTCAGGATGAAGGGTCTTTTGGTTCACGACAAGTGTTGAGCCGACCGTGCTGCCGGATGAATCCAGCAGTTCCACGGTGATCGTGTACGTCGTACCGTAGTTGCCCGTCTTCACCCACACGAATGCCTCGGGGTCCCGCTCGGCAACCGTGTCGTTCGTCATCGCAATCGTTTTGTTGCGATTGCATACAAACGTGTAATCCGCAATGGTGGTCAGGGTCAAGTCGCGTTCAAGGTCATTGACGCTTCCCCCGCCCAGATACGAGTAGTTCCCGCCTGACGGAAGATTCACCGGGACCACAGCATTGTTGACCAAGTCCCATGCCGTGATTCCATCGTCCTTCAACATGATCGCATAGGCTTCTACACCTTCGCCGCGATCGATGATGTGCAGTTTCCCCTTGCCCTCAG
>Ga0208428_1000652_pt1 | contig 15622 bp, 18 predicted proteins | sample DEB08_DNA_11_FD_184535 | JGI IMG/M metagenome (GOLD analysis project Ga0208428, IMG submission 184535) | Aqueous microbial communities from the Delaware River and Bay under freshwater to marine salinity gradient to study organic matter... | ecosystem: Environmental > Aquatic > Marine > Coastal ... | reverse complement strand
CCGTAGAGGGTGGAGATAACAACGTTGCTATCGGCAACAGTGCTATGTATGGAAACATTGGTGGCGACAACAATGTTTGTATTGGTGCTTTCGCTGGATATAATATGTCTGGTAGCGGCAATGTTCTTATCGGCAGCAGTGGAGATGTAGGCGTAAATGGTAAGACATACACTCCACCAAGTTCTGCTGGCGACAATCAGTTAGTTATCGCCAGTGGAATTAATGCTTGGATCTTTGGCGACAACAACTTTAACATCAGCCTACCAAATGATCTAACAGTTGGTGGAAACACCACAATTGAAGGTAACTTGATTGTTAATGGTACTACAACCTCTTTGAATGTTCAGACAATTCAAATCGATGACAACGCTATTGAGCTAGCAGCAGTTTCTACCGCCCAGTTCTCTGGTAACATTACCGATGCTAGTTCCACAATCACTAATGTCAATGATCTGACAGGTATTGCTGTTGGTATGAACATTGGTGTTATTGCTGGAGCGGCGTTACCTGCTAACACCACCATCACAACCATTGATGTAGCAACAAGTTCGGTCGGTTTATCTGCTCCCGTCAGTGGTGCTGCTGGTATCGCTACATTCTCCGCTTCTGGTCCAACAGATCTTGCCGCCAATAATGGTGGTTTAATTCTACAGGGTGGCACATCGAACAAAACTATTCTTTATGACCACACAAGAACCGACAAGTATTGGGTGTTCTCCGAAAACCTTGAAATTAAATCAGGTAAAAAAATCTCTATTGGTAACACACTACTAATCGACGGCACAAGTCTCGGCACAACCGTTGTCAACTCTTCATTGACATCTGTCGGCACTCTAAATAATTTAAGCGTTAGTGGAGCAGCATCATTCGGTGGAAGAATTCAAGAAAGTAATGATAATAGTTTTAACACCACATTAACTCCTTCTTCTAACATCTTAACTATCAATACTGCTACATCAAACACTATTTGTGGTACACCAGCAGCAGCATCTATTAATACCTGGGCGTTTACTAATTGTAATTTAGGGATAGGGTCTTCTCTAACACTAACTTTAATCCTAGATAGTAATACATCTGCTGTTTACGGGGACGCTTGTACAGTTGACGGCACTTCTATTACTAACGGTGTTGAATGGTCTGGAGGTTCCCCACCAGCACCAACAAACAATACTGACATTCTAACTTTTATTATTGTGAGAGATGCTTCTGGTACAACCAGAGTCTTTGGTCAAGGAAATACCGACTTCAGCTAAGGATAAAAACTAATGCCAATAGCAATTAACAGTCCTGCCAGAAACTTATTTTTACTAGGATCTTCTGGCGCTCAACTAGTAACAAATTTTTTCAAGTCAATTGATCAATCAGCATCTGCCGATAGTAATTATCTACCAGAAGAAATAAGGTACTACGAAACTCTAAGCGAGGAAGACAGATTTGTTCTGTCTGGATCTGCAAATGATAATAATTTAATTAGATATGGATGGTTTGAAGACAGATCTACTAGCGGAGTAGCAAGTTATAGTAATAAAATTCAATCTACACAAAACGAAGATACTTACCTGCGTGCTTTAGAATTAGATAGTAATAACAATTTAATTGCCGTTGGTAAAACTGGCAATATACCTTGGATTTCTAAGTATACTATAGATGGTGTAATTGATTGGCAATCTACTACTAATAGTGGAGACGTAGAATATACAGGTATTACATCTGACAGTAGTGGAAATTATTATGCTTGTGGTAGCACACCAACATCAGGATCAGCACAAGCATTTGTAGAGAAATTTGATGCTAATGGTAATCCTGGTTGGGGCAAGTCGGCATTTATGTTAGGTAGAGATGTTGTCCTTAGAAAAATTGCTGCTAACGCTAGAGGAGAAGTAGTTGCTGTTGGATATCTCGAAGATGATACCAATGATAAAGGTTATATCATTAAGATTGACACTAACACTGGTGAAGTTCTATGGGATAGAACCATAGAAACAGATCGAAATGTAAGATGTTCTGATATTTTTATTGATGACAATGACATCATTTATATCACAGCAAATCTAACTTATGATGTAGGCGGAACTCCAACTGGTTGCTTGCTAAAATACACTGCTGAAGGAAATTTACTATGGCAAACAGAATCCGATTGCCCAGATAATGATCAAATAGAATTCAGTAGAGTACAAGTTGATGGAGAAACACAATCAGTTGTTGTCTTTGGATTTTATAGAAACAATACAACCTCTAAAGACTTTGGTCTCTTGTCTAAGTATGCCAAGGATGGTTCTCTTGTTTGGAGAAGAACTATCGAAAGTAGTGAATCTTCTGGAGCTTTCTTTGAAACACCAGCGTTAGATTCAACTGCCACTTATTACTACATTTTATTTACAGACCAATCAAATTCTCCTGGAGGAGGTTTACCAGATAGATATACCTTTGCCAAACTGAGCAGTTCTGGTAACGGTCTAGGCGCTTTCCAATACAATGATGGTACTGGAGAAACCATGGACTATGTTTATTCTAATTTAACAGATAAACTAGCCAAGTTAGTAGATGGTTCTGTAAGAAACGACACCAGCGATCTCATCACCTATCCATTCAACGCTAACAAACTACTCTTTGATGACCTTGCTACTCAGGTCTCTAACAAGAAGAGACAGATGGATAGTGCTGATAGCTTTGAGTATAGTGGTAGTCCTGCTATTAGACCTGCTGACTTCCAAGAGTTGAACCTGTTGGGTGATGTCTATTCTGATAGTGGTGATTGGTTAGATCAATCTGGCAAAGGTAATGATGGTTTACTAGACAAAACTTTTGAAAATTTTCATTTATCTAGAAATAATTTTACAATTGAAGGTTGGGTCCGTGTGCAATCTAACAGTCTTTTCAAAAATATTATAACAAAATGGGATTCTGCTCCAAACAGAGAATTTATTGTTCGAGTTAGTTCTAATTTTAATCAAATTGCATTAGTATTACAAAAAGAATCAACTGGAACAAGTGTCACCTTTGAGGGAAGCACACAAATAGCATCAAATACTTGGTATCACTTTGCCATAGTAAGGAATGGTAATAATATTGACATTTATTTAAATGGGACTAAAGATAATGGAGCAGATACTTTTGATGATTCTGTTTTAATTAGTAATGCTCAGATCAATATTGCTAGTATCATTCAAGGATCAAGTTTTGCTCCTGTTTATATTTCTAATCTTCGTGTAATTAATGGGGTTGCTCTATATACATCAAATTTCACACCATCAACAACCCCACTTCAAAGCACTCCCGAAACAGTTTTACTAACGTGCCAAAATAGTCTTTCTGATTCAAGCTCATATAATTGGAATATACAAAATGGAGGAAGTCCTACTGTATCTGGACTTGAACCAAACACTGGGTTTGGTAGTATATTTTTCGATGGAGTAGATGATTATTCATTTATAACAAAACCTGGACCCACCCACAACGCCGCTGGATACTGGGAGTTTGATGGAACAGATAATGAAATTATTTCTGGTCCAAAATGTAATACTTTATTTGAAGATGGTGGTAGTGGAACCATTGAGATGTGGGTAAGACTGAATGATGTAACTACACGCCAAACTTTGTGTAGTGGATACTTATCATCTGGATCAACACAACCAGACAGATGGGACTTTGAAGTCCAATCTTCGCTCTTACGAGGAGGAAGTCATGACAATAGTTTCTTTGTTGGAACCACTACACTATCTACTGCTACTTGGTATCACTTTGTATTCACATTAGATAAGTCAAGTGGTAATGGAACTCTCAAAGCGTATATAAATGCTGCTGAAGAAGTCACTCAAGTCTTTACTTTAGATAGAGACTGGGCTACTGATGTTGAATTTGGCATTGGCAATAGATATCTTCAACAAGCTGACTTCCCATTAAATGGAGACATCGGTGAAGTTCGTACCTATCCAAGAGCACTAACAGCAGCACAAGTATTCCAAAACTACAACGCCACCAAGAGTAAGTATCTCAACGAAGCACCTGACGTAGCACCTAAGATTGGTCCTGGTATTGTATATGATAGCAACCTGCTTCTGAACTATGACTTTGGAAACAGAGCGACTTATGATAGAACTAATCAGAACCTAGTTCCTTATAGTCAAGGAGATAACTGGATATCTAATTGGATGAATGTCTCAGCAACAATTCTATCTACAACCGAAAGATCTCCAGTTGGAACTAACGATGCTGTCAAATACACAGGCACTGGATTTGCTTTAGATGTTTCAATGACATCTGGAAACACATATGTTTGGAGTCTCTATGTCAAGGTTGTAGACGCAGCAGATGATACTATTAAAACGGGACATGGAGCATCCCAGTATGGATCTAGTGGAAATTCTAGAGCTAACATTAGATACAACCTCAGTGACTTTTCTGCTGAGTATGATACAGATTTCAATAACGCTGTCATCTATGACGCTGTTCCTGTTGGTGATGGTTGGTATAGGATTGGAGGTAAAGCTTACAAAGGTGATACTAACCAGGGACAGTTTGAAATTTACATTGGAAATATGAATGCCACTGTAATAGTTTGGGGACCACAATTAGAAGAGTGGAGTGGAATAGGTGCTTTTGAAAGTAATCCACCAAAGGCTTCTAGATATTTTGGAACAACAGGAACTACTGTTAATAACGTGCCAACCACAGTAAAGAACCTCTCAAGTTCTTCTTATACTGGCACGATCTCGGGTCCTGTATTTGATAGTGCTGGGTATTTCCAGTTCGGACAATCAACTACTTCTGGTATCACTAATGCATCATTTGATTATGATGATACAACAAATCCAAATTTCACCGTTGAAGCTTGGGTTTGGGGAGACAATTGGAGCTCCAATGGAGACAGTTATAATGGTATTATGAATAGAAGTGATGGCAATCATCTATTCTCAGTGTTTATCAACTCATCTACTGGAACTTTGGGATCTGAGGGAGAGATGGCATCATGGAGAGCAGACCCTAGTGGTGGTATTATTAGTCATGTTTCAAGTGGATCTGGAGATAATGCTTTGATACTTTCAACTGGTGTTTGGAATCACTGTGTCTGGGTGTGGGCTGATGGCACTGGATACACATACTATCTAAACAATTCTTCTAACAGTAATCATGTGACATTCGCTACTGGAAAAAAAGACAGCACTAGTGCTTTTACAATAGGAAAGTGGCGAAATGATAGTTATGAACTTGATGGTAGGATTGGTGAAATTCGTTTCTATAATAGAGAATTGGACTTTGATGAAGTATCTCAAAACTTCAACGCCACCCGTGGTAAGTATGGTGTCTGATAAATAGATAGAGCAAAGAATATCTGTTTAGAGGCACTAAGTAATGGCGAGAAAATCCATTAAAAGTAATTACTATCTCTTTGACGCTTCGGAAAGAGAGGTAGTAGTCCCTGGTGGTATCCAGAGAGAACAATTGATTCTCATTACCAACGTTACTGATAACAAAGTAATCTATAACTTCTCGGATCCAGAACTTACTGCTACTGAGTATCATATCTCTACGGATATTCGTAACGTCGTCACAACGAGAGTTAAACTGGCATATGATACTACATCTATGTCAGACACCGACAAGCTCCAAATTGTCTATGATGACTTTGAAGAGACTATTATACCAGCAGAGACATATCACGACGCTGTAAACAAGTCTAGAGTATCACAACCACAGTCACAGATTGATACTGACTTTGAATACGGCACTCAGGATACCAAGTGGGAGTCGTTGTCAATGATCAACAACAATCCATTTGCTTATAAGTCTCAGAATCCTGTTGCCATAACACAAATTGAAGCTACGAATAAAAGTAGAGAAATCAAAATCTCCGTAGACACTGGAACTTCTACACTTCCACCTGCTGGTACTGCTATCTATGTACAAGACACAGTATTCGACGGAGCAAATGGTGTTTTCATTGTAGATAAATCTGGTACTGCTGATGGTTTAGCTAACACAGAAGTTACCTACACTGCCAAGTATGCTTGGGCAGCAGGTAGTGGATCCATCGAAGACTCATCTAGAACTGCTGTTTATACAGGCATTCATTACACTGGATCTGAAATTGGTGGTACTGTCAGTCTATCAGCAGTTGGCGGTGGTGTACAAGTTACTTGTAGTAATGTCCACGGTCTAGAAGTTGGTAACGAAATTGCTATTGCTGGTTCTGCTGGTACTAATGTCAATGGATCATGGACTGTTGCTACAGTGACAAGTCCAACCACATTCATTTATTACACTAATGGCACCCCATCTGGATCAGTTGCCACAGGTACTATCAAACTATATCCAAGACCACAAGGTTCTTCTGTTCACAGAGCATTCGACGGCGGCGTTAAGTTCTCCACAAACTCTGCTTCTAAGAATCAACAGGCAATCAGACAAACGAAACGTTACTTTAGATATCAGTCTGGTAAAGGTGTAGCATTCTCCACTGGTTCTATTCTTGCTCCTGCTATTGAAAACATTGATAGCATCATCTCAGGTGATGGCGTAACACCAACTCAAACAGTTACGGTTGTTTCTGCTGTACCACACAACCTAACTACAGATACTATTATCGATGTTCGTGGTGTAAATGACAACAACTACAATGGAGAGTACCAAGTTAACAGTGTAATTAATGCTTATACATTCACATATCAAACATCTGCCACGACAGCGGAAGCAGTGGGATCGGGAGAATATACAGTCTCACCTATCAACTCATATGGTGTTAATCTAGACATCGGTATGATGGATCAACAAAATGGTTTGTTCTTCCGTTATGGTAATGGTCAGCTTAGTGTTGTTCGTAGATCTTCTACCTTCCAGATTTCTGGTAGAGTTAACGTAACGAATGGCAGTTCACTTGTCAGTAGTTTTACTGGACCCAACTCAGAATCAACTAAGTTTTCCAAGCAGTTAAAGCCTGGTGACTATGTTGTCATCCGTGGTTCTTCATATCGTATTGATGGTATCATTTCAGATACTCAAATGGTTATCTTCCCTGATTATCGTGGCACTACTTCTACATATGTACCCGTTACAAAAACTGTAGAAACAATATGGGACCAACAAGAATGGAATCTGGACCGTTGTGACGGTACAGGTAAGTCTGGTTATACTATTGACATAACCAAGATGCAAATGTTCTATATGGACTACTCTTGGTATGGTGCTGGTTTCATCCGATGGGGATTCCGTGCTACAGATGGCAATATCATCTATGCCCACAAGATTCCAAATAACAACGCCAACACAGAAGCTTACATGAGATCTGGTAACTTACCAGCTCGTTATGAAGTTAATACTATCTCTCCATCTGTTCTTCTATACAAAGATTTAAGTACCAGTGGAACTACTCTCTACACAGACAAGTCACCAAGACTATTCCCACCTTCAGGAACTCTTAGAATAAGCAATGTGACTGGCACATCACCATCTATTCAAGGTGATATTGAGTATGTTAACTACACTGGTCGTACACTATACAAGCAAGATGTTATCGGAGTAAATAATAATAATATTATTGTTGGCGACACTGGAGCATTAAGTAGTGGTGGCATTCAACCAATTGTATTTGATAGACCCTTCTCAAATATCGTAGCAGGAAAAAGATATTTTGTAGCAAATAAAACTACAACTACTTTCCAAATTACAGATACCCCCTCCAGCTCTACTGGCATCGCCTTAACTAATCAAGTAGGTTCTGCTCTATCACCGTTAGCAGTATCAGAATCTGGCGCTTTCACTGGACTAACTAGAGAAAAAACAGGTGCTTCTACTGTTGGTCTCTCAATTAATACTGGAGAGTCTATAGCAACAGTTATTTCCTCTGCTAATATTCAAGTTGGACAACGTGTTGTCGGTACTGGCGTTGATGCTGATACATATGTAATTGATGTTCCTAGCTCAACTTCAGTTACCTTCAGTAAGGCAGTTCTACAAGATGACCCCACTGTCGATTTCAAACCAATGGGTTCTGGAACTGCTTCAGCATTCACATACAGTCCAACACAACCAATTCGAGTTGAACTACTACAAGCAACATCCGTTCCTAGTATTAGTCACTGGGGTTCGTCAGTAATTATGGAAGGTAGACTAGACGAAGACAGAGCATATGTATATACCATTGGTACGCTCGTACAGAATGAATTCACTAAAGATAGTAAAAATGCTGCACCAAGAGGTATTCTTGCTCTACGTGTAGCACCTTCTGTTGACAATGGTATTCCTGGTACTTTTGGTTCCAGAGAACTAGTAAACAGAATGCAGTTGATCTTAAGACAAGTTGATATTTCTTCTAATGGTAAGTTCTACGTACAGCTACACTTGAATCCAAAGATTAATCCTAATGGAACTTCACCAACATGGTTAAACATCGGAGGAACATCACTAGCACAGTATGCTGAACTAGATCCTCTAGATCAAATTGAAGGTGGTGAAGTTATCTTTGCTTTCTATGCTGATAATGGTGTTAACCAATACCGTCTAGACGAAGTTAAAGAAATTTCAAACTCTATTTTAGGTGGCGGATATGATCAGTACACTTATTCCACAGGTGCCGATGCTACTGGAGTGTTCCCAGACGGACCAGAAACCCTGGTTATTAGTTTGAAGAACATCAGTACAGGCAACCAGAACAAGACTGCTGACGCTCGTATTTCTTGGACAGAAGCACAGGCATGATTCAATAAAAAAGACCCCTTCTGGTTTTTGCCAGGGGGGTCTTTTATTGCGCCGACGATATTCAATTCTATTTATTCGTCACCAGATTGTGTCATGACAGCAGCGCCAACAAATGTACCAAAAAGAATGACTGCCAGTGCTGCTAGTGCCATTACAGTACGCCAGGGATGATTTGTCCAGTGGTCATGTAAGTACCAACAGCAATGACGAAACCGAGCATTGCCAGGCGAGCGTTGAGGATCTCTGCCTCAGGGGTGAATCCAAATTTCATTGTTCGTTCTCCAGTGTAATGTTTTTAATAATTACTTTGCCGTTTTCGTGAGTGAACTGTAGTTCATCATCGTGCCCCCAGCAAAGCTCTTCGTATAGGGCATTGAGTTTCTCCATGTCTTCATAGAGAGCATTAGGATTGGGCATTAGGTTTACTAGGTTCAAAAGGGTTACGGGATCTATTTTTGATGACAATAAAGGCATCATTATTATACTTTCGAGTCCCCTTTACTGGTGCCCATTTAGTGCCAGCACCAGGAATTTCGTAAACGGAAGAACCACCAATTTCAACATGAATGTCGTCATGTGCCATGTCCCATCCAAGTTCAGTGTATGCTTGGATGAGAGCGTCTTCAGTAAAGCGCATCTTCTTGTTCAGTTTGAATCACACAGTCGCTAGTAGGATAAGAAACACAGGTCAGAATGAAACCAGATTCAATTTGATCATCGTCAAGGAATGACTGATCGCTTTGATCTACGGAACCAGAGACGAGTTTTCCTGCACACGTCGAACAAGCACCCGCACGGCACGAGTAATTGAGTTCAACACCCGCTTCCTCAGCAGCGTCAAGGATGTATTGATCGTCTTCACATGGAAAAGTATTTTCAGTTCCATCAGGTGCCTTGGTGGTGATAGTAAAAGCCATTAGTAAGTTTCGGATAGTTTTTCAACAGAGTACGCCAACAAAACGAAGAAGGCGATACTAGTAATTGTAAAGCAAAGTGGAATCATAGTCAACCCTATGTCAGAAAATACCGAAAAAGAGTTTACCAGTGGCAAGATAGGAAATAGCACCAAAGATAATTCCCATCATCGCCCAACGACCATTATACATCTCAGTCATTTGCATGGGGGTCAGCAGTCCCTTACGATTGTACTCTTGATATACCATCTCGGGCTCTTTTGCCCACATGTTTTGTTGTCCGAGTTCGTTTGTAGTCACAGTCATTGGTTTGTTATAAATCTTTACATATTATATAGCAAAAAGAAAGGGGGGTCAAGCCCCCCTCGTGTCAGTTTGCTAACTGATTATCAGAAAGCCCACTTCAGACCAGCTTTGGTGCCGTAGGAACGGTCAACACCAGCAACGCCCGAACCAACGAACGAAACTTCGCCGTAAGCAGAGAGGCTATCGGTCAGACCAACGCCAAGACCTGCCTTACCCGAAGGAACGGTGTCAGAAGCGCCACCATCGGGGAGCTTAGTGGTGATACCACCCTGAACATAGTAAGAAGCAGATTCGCCAAGAGCGCCTTCGTAACCGACGTGGCTATCGACAGCGGTGCCACCATAGTTAGAACCAGTCCAACCAGAGTTAGCCTCGACATTCACATAGGGACCTGCCATAGCAGCGGTCGCCATGAAAGGTGCAGCAGCGGCAGCTGCGAGAACAGATTTGAACATAATTGTTTCCTCGTAATTTTTGCTTGTGGAATGGTTACCCACAGATGTTAGAGACTTCGACATGTCTCGTTTTGTAAACAACTGTCACTGTGACAGTTGTAACATTTATTTATAATACTACAGGAGCAGTATTTTGTCAAGGTGGACAGTTTCTGTAGTGTCCACCAAGCGGGTGATCGGATTCGAACCGACGACATTCAGCTTGGAAGGCTGACGTTCTACCACTGAACTACACCCGCGGGATGGGGGCGGTCAACCCCCAGAGCACATGCACGCCACCTGTTTTAGTTTCAGTTGTAAAACAGGAAATCAACCACACGGAAGGGGTTTTGGCACCACCACTATATTTTTAACTGGAACATAGAAACCAGGCGGGAGTTATCCCATCCGCACCACTTACTTTTAGGAAGCAAGAAACCCGAGGGGTCTTAGACCCATCCCGACCAGGGCGCTTTTAACGTCATCCCGAGACGTGTATCAGACAGGAACTAAATCTGCCTGAGCACCTTCTACAGCATCGTCTAGAGTAGGAAACGGACCTACTTCAGTTTCGTTGTAGACATAGTAGTAACCATCATCGTATTCTTCAATTTGAAAATAAGTGACAACTTCCTCGCCATTATCTAACTCTTCAACGATACGAAAGTTTTTCATGCTTTGTAATCTCCAAAGGAAATTACATCATCACCGAAACCACCGATGGCAACATCACCAGCAGCAACAGGACTAAAATCGTACTGAGTGCTACCATCAGGGAACCCCGTAGTAGTGATATTGATATTACCGAGGATATCATTAGTAGAAGGAATGGTAGGAGGAGTACGTAGCTCTTCGTAAAGTTTGAAGAGACGTGGGATCAAGTCATCACGACGTTGATCAAGAGCATCAACCAAGACATCACGAATAAAGTCAAGGTCAGAACGGTTGGTATAGTCGTTAGTTTGTTCAGTCATTGTAATTAGGTGTACTTACGATAGGCACCCACTTCAGGGTCGGGGTCTAACCACTTAGTATACTCTGGATCCTCTAGACATATGTCTAGTTGCATTTGATTGTCAAGGAAATACATGTCTGTATAACGCTTGGTCCACTCGTTGAACTTTTGAATACGGTAATCGGGTTTACCGTTGATCTCTAGTATACCATACTGAACGTAACGGTAGGGAGATCGCTCAAGAATGACAGTCGGTTTCATCAGAAGGAAGGTTCTCCAGGAACATCATCATCATACTCTATCGTGGGCATGATGTCAAGCAGTGGCTCTAACTCTTCAGTGATTGGTGCCGCCACTACAGCACTACCATCTTCACGACGGATCAAGAAGTATTCTTTGTCTTCTTCAATTCGTTTCATAATGTCATCAAACTGATCCTGAAACTCTTGTTCAGTGATCTCTGTCATCTGTTCGTCAGTCATCACTTTAATGCTTTGAAATCTTGTTCAAAAATTGCTAGACCAGCATCAGTCAAAACGTGGTTATACATCTTGTCAAATACAGCAGGTGGCAACGTAACTACGTTAGCACCATACAGAAGACAGCGGGACACATGGTGGACATCTCTCAAACTGGCAGCAAGCACCTTGGTCTCAATACCATGGGTACAATAGAGACCAGAAATGGCACGGACCAGTTCAACACCACTAAAGGAGTTGTCATTCATCCTACCAACAAAAGGAGAAATGTATGTAGCACCTGCCTTAGCAGCCATGACTGCCTGAGCAGCACTGAAGCAGAGGGTGACATTAGTTTTGATGCCACCCATAGCAAGGTCACGACAAGCGATAAGACCTTCTTTAGTAAGAGGCAGTTTAATAGTTATAGAAGGATCGATGTTGAGAAACTGATTAGCATTCTCAAGCATCACATCATAAGTTTCACCATCGACTTCAGCAGAGATACTTTCAAAAGCAAAGTCTTTTGCTAGAGTTTTAATAAAATCTAGATAATTTACACCAGATTTACGAACTAGTGTAGGATTAGTTGTAACACCATCTACTAAACCAGTAGCATAGCGTTCAGCAATAGCATTATAATCGGCAGTGTCCAGAAAGATTTTCATTGTCGTGAGTGTATTGGACATCGGGGCGACAGGATTCGAACCTACGACATCTCGCTCCCAAAGCGAGTGCTCTACCAAACTGAGCTACGCCCCGATGTGTCCATTATAAACTCATCGTTCTTCGAAGTCAAGCTTCTTTACTTTACGTTGCTTACGAGACTCTTGAAACTCCATGTCCTGCCTACTAAGCAGCGGTTGTTTCTTCTCCTTCGGGTTGCTGATAATTTCCACTAGCGATAAGTTCTTCCCGCTTATACTTGTACCATGGATGCTCGTAAAATTCTCGCATTGGCAACTCTTCGTCTTGGAAGGATGACTCTCTAACTGCTTCCCGCAGTTCTTGCATCTGATTACTAACATGATTTAACTTCTCTTCAATTTGACAAAGTTTTTGAATAAATTCTTTCATGTTTATTTATTTGATATTTACAATGTTTACTTTGGAATCGGAATCTCCTATGTATCCGACAGGAATAATATTAAAAGCAAGAGAATATCTTGGTTCATCCGATTGATGATCTCTAACTCTATGAAAAAGATGACTGGGGAAAAAGATGAGATCATTTTTATTGGGATTAATTACCCAACTTTGAGCATTAATTGGTGATTGATCTTCAGTTGCTGGAGTATTAATCATCCAAGAACCAGGATCCACACTAGTGTTAGTAAATTCAATTGGTGCCATGTCTTCCATAGATTGAAAGTATAACACGCCACTATAAAAACTATTTTTATGGCAGTGCATTAATGATGTACCATTTTTTTCTGTTTTAGTTAACCAACTAGTTACAATTTTGAAGTCTGTATTATACCACTTCATTACTTCGTTCTTAAAGAAATTAAATTCTAATGCCAATCGTTTATGTAGATCGGGATAATATTCTAATACTCTATATCCATCGCTTATGTAGGTATGTTCTGTAGAATTTGTACTAATAAAATCATATGATGTAATCATATCATCATAGATTTCATCATAATTATTCTGTATATTAGTACAATATAGTACAGAAGGAAATAAAGGAACTACTACAGGCATAATATAAAAAATTAAATGCTTGATGACGGGATCGAACCGCCGACCGCCTCGGTGTAAACGAGATGCTCTACCGCTGAGCTAATCAAGCAAGGCTCCTCCACCTGGGCTCGAACCAGGGACATTCTGATTAACAGTCAGACGCTCTACCGACTGAGCTATAGAGGAATGGGCACGGGACAGGTTGGGGTCGAACCAACGACCGACTGCTTAGAAGGCAGTTGCTCTATCCACTGAGCTACTGTCCCGTGAAGACCCTCATATTATAGAGGGTTTTTGATTAGATGTCAAGCCAATACCATCTTTTTAGTGTAGTCGTAAGCATACTGTTGACGATATCCTTTGATGCCCCAACCCAACCAGTAGTAAGCAGCAACCATGTATTGATCGACTGTCTTACCAGGACCTTCAAATTCAGGGAGGTAGCGTTGAAATACAGATTCATTGATCATGTATGCTGTCTGACCCTCAAGTGAAGAAGGATCATAACCATACTTAGTAGCAAACTTACCAAGGTTTCGGTAGCGTCCTATACTGGTCCACTGAATAAGACCATAACCCCCGCTATAGCAACGGTCGTAAGGAACTCTAGCCCCTCCTTCGCAAATGTTGGGATGGAAGTTGCTTTCAGATTTAATGTTTCCCATGATCGTAGCAAGAGCATTACGATCTGAGATTCTGGTTTTCTCTTGGAGTTTTTCGAGGACATATTTTTCATTGTAATTACATCCAGGACACTTCCAAGTTTTCTCAACCACTTCAATGGGTACTGCTTTCTCTTCGTTGACAGTTACATCAACAGCAGGAGGAGTTTTGATCTCGCTAATACTTGGATAGGCACAAGCAGCAGGGATGGAAGTCGCCAGAGCAAGTGGTAGGATTTTTTTGATCATAGAAATAAATAGAAATCGACATCCGTTACAGGGGTTAAATCCCTCAAACGGCACAAATGAAATCGCCTCAGCACACAACGTATTTAGTATAGCATGAATCTCCTCCTCCGTCCATTAGACGATCCAAATAGTGTCACATGGTCCATCATCTGGTGTATGGTGCTGCTGCTGGGCGGTGTTATTTATTACATATATACCATAATGACATTAGCATATAAGGAGTTAGAAGATGGGAGCAATGACACCACCGAGCAGGAAGAGCTGCTACAACTTCCGAGTAGTGGAGATCAACAGAGTTCTGGACGGGGACACGATTGATGTCACTATTGACCTCGGGTTTGACCTTTATAAAAAAGAAAGAGTTAGAGTGGCAGGAGTGGACACACCAGAAAAACGAACTAAGGACGCTGAAGAGAAAGCACTGGGATACGATGCCACCAACTGGCTTAAGGACAAGCTTGAAGGTGCTATCTCTGGCGACGATGATCTCGTTATTAGGACTGAGCTTGTTGGCGGTGTTGGTAAGTACGGTAGACTTCTCGGATGGTTATACATTGGAGACGCCGAACTCTCCCTCAACGAACAAATGATCACCGAAGGATATGCTTGGGCATACGATGGTGGTACTAAGCAGAAGGACTTCGAAGAACTTAGGGAGATCCGTAGAGCACATGGAACGCTCGTCGAATAAATATAAGTAGTGTTCAAATCCCAAGTTATGAAAAAAGCAGCATTGCTTTTTGGTATGGTTCTGATGGCGGCACCAGCAAATGCCGATCTTATTACTAAACATTCAACTAGTGTTCAACTGACTGTTGATGCTGCTGCCTCTCAGGCAACTCGTCTAGGTTCATCATATTCTGTGAGTGGCTCTAATGTCTCTGCTACTCTTGGCGGTCTTACTGCTCCTGCTTCGGCAACTGCTGCGGCGACAATGAATGCTGGCACATACTCTCAGACTACTGATGGGAGTGCCTTTTCCTTCACAGAAACCTTCAACCAAGGAGACGCAATCCCAAGCAACACAACCATTACTAGCGGTGTGGCTCCATCCCTCCCTGCGTTTGGAAGTGTCACCACAACTGCTGGTGGGGTCGCTGGCACTCTCGCTGGTACTATCGATTCTGCTGGGGTTATGTCATTGACTGCTGGTGGTGCTGGCACCTCGGCAACAGGACAATTCGTTGCTGAAATCACCATTAGATAACTTGTATAGATAACCATGAAGAGATTACTTTTCGTGGCATTCTTACTGGGATCTCCT
>Ga0208428_1000651_pt1 | contig 15631 bp, 14 predicted proteins | sample DEB08_DNA_11_FD_184535 | JGI IMG/M metagenome (GOLD analysis project Ga0208428, IMG submission 184535) | Aqueous microbial communities from the Delaware River and Bay under freshwater to marine salinity gradient to study organic matter... | ecosystem: Environmental > Aquatic > Marine > Coastal ... | reverse complement strand
ATGAAAAAGAAATAATGGCTAGAGAACTAAACGAAAGACAGCAGAAGTTTCTTGAAGTCCTCTTTGAGGACGCTGGCGGTGACGTAGTTGCCGCTAAGAAACTGGCAGGGTATTCAGAGTCCACTGCTACAACTGCAATTGTAAAAGGTCTCAAGGAAGAGATATTGGAAGCAACGCAGATGTACATGGCACGTAATGCACCTAAAGCTGCTATGGCTGTTACAGGCGCACTGTATGACCCAACTGAACTTGGTATTCGTGATAAGATGGCAGCAGCTAAAGAACTGCTTGACCGTACAGGTTTGATTAAGACAGAGAAGGTTCAGGTAGAGGCAGCAGGTGGTGTGATGCTTATGCCAGCGAAAGCAGCAGTAACGGAAGACGATGACTAGAACAGCAGGGCAGTGGAAACTGCCACAGCCGACAGATATCAAAGAAGAAAACGAATGGGTACAGATACCACGTATTGCACGTACTGTACCATTTGGTTACAAGCAAAACGAAGAAGACCCCGACATTCTTGACCCCATTCCAACTGAGTTGGATTTGCTTGAGAAGGCCAGAGCGTATATAAATCAGTATAGCTATCGTGAGGTATCTAACTGGCTTAGTACAAATAGTGGCAGATACATCTCACATGTAGGATTAAGGAAGCGGTTACAACATGAGCGACAGCGTAAGAACCAAGCTAAAAGCCTCCGCAAGTGGGCAGAGTATGCGGAAAAGGCAATCGCCAAAGCGCAAAGCCTCGAAGAAGAAAGAACAGGTTCAAAAGCCGCAGGTTGAGATAAAGGAAACTGTATCTGAAGCCGTTGAGTTTGAAAGTATTGAAGAGACAGCTAACGTACTCTTTAAACCTAACCCCGGCCCACAGACAGACTTCCTTGCCGCATCTGAACGTGAAGTTTTGTATGGTGGTAGTGCAGGGGGTGGTAAGTCATACGCCATGCTTGCTGACCCACTACGTTACATGGGGCATCCACAGTTTAGTGGTTTGCTTTTACGTCACACTACGGAAGAGTTACGTGAACTTATATTTAAGTCACAGGAACTATATCCAAAAATCTGGCCCGGTATTAAGTGGTCAGAAAGAAAGATGCAGTGGACTGCGCCATCTGGTGCGAGGTTGTGGATGTCATACCTTGACAGAGATGAAGATGTCCTGCGTTATCAGGGTCTAGCTTTTAGCTGGATAGGCTTTGACGAACTGACTCAGTGGCAATCGCCATATGCATGGAATTACATGCGAAGTCGTCTACGGTCCACTGCCTCTGACCTGCCCATCTTTATGAGGGCTACAACAAACCCCGGTGGTAGAGGGCATCATTGGGTTAAGAAAATGTTTATTGACCCAGCCCCATATAATCAGGCATACGATGCAACAGATAGTGAAACAGGAGAAGTACTCCGATACCCAGCAGGACATAGCAAGGCTGGAAAGGCTTTATTCAAACGCAGGTTCATACCAGCAAGATTGTCTGACAATCCTTACCTTGCAGAAGCAGGAGATTACGAAGCCATGCTTCTCTCGCTTCCAGAGCAACAGAGAAGACAGCTTCTTGAAGGTGATTGGGATATTAAAGAAGGAGCAGCTTTTACTGAGTTTGACCGCAATGTTCATGTTATTGAGCCTTTTCACATTCCTCATAATTGGGTTAAGTTTAGGGCTTGCGATTACGGCTATGGTTCTTACAGCGGTGTGGTTTGGTTTGCTGTGTCGCCTTCAGAGCAACTTATTGTATATAGAGAACTCTATGTCTCAAAGGTACTCGCTACTGACTTAGCAGACATGATACTGGAAATGGAAGCTGAAGATGGAAATATTAAATATGGTGTCTTGGATAGTAGTCTTTGGCATAAGCGTGGTGATACTGGACCGTCTCTTGCGGAACAGATGATACAGAGAGGGTGTCGTTGGAGACCTTCAGACAGAAGCCGTGGTAGTCGTGTAGCTGGTAAGAACGAGATACACAGACGTTTACAAGTAGATGAATTTACGGAAGAGCCTAGACTTGTTTTCTTTAATAGTTGCACGAACATTGTCGCACAATTACCGTCCATCCCGTTGGACAAGAAAAACCCTGAAGACATTGATACAAAAAGTGAAGACCACTTGTACGATGCGATGAGGTATGGTATAATGTCACGACCACGTTTTAGTGTTTTTGATTATGACCCTATGGGTAGGCCCGGTGGCGGTATGCAAGTAGCAGACTCAACCTTTGGATACTAAGGAAGAAAAGTATGGATGAAGATGACATCATGATTGAAGATGACGCAATTGCGCTAGAGGACACAGATGATTCAGTGACCTTTGATGCAGATGTGTCAAACATTATACCATTTGTCATTGACAGATACAAACGTGCAGAAGACTATCGCTATCAAGATGAAGAGCGTTGGTTAAGAGCATATCGTAACTATCGGGGTTTGTACGGACCAGACGTACAGTTTACAGAAGCGGAGAAATCACGTGTCTTTATTAAAGTCACTAAGACAAAAACTCTTGCAGCATACGGGCAAATTGTTGATGTTCTGTTTGCCAATAACAAGTTCCCTCTATCTATTGAGCCAACGACTTTGCCGGAAGGTGTCGTGGCAGATGTTCATTTTGACCCAAAAGAGCCTGAGCAACTACAAGCAGAAACTTCTCTTTCTAGCCCATATGGTTTTAGAGGTGATGGAAAAGATTTGCCTCCGGGTGCGACTGCTAAGACGTTATCTGAAAAACTTGGACCACTAGAAGATAAACTTGAAGGTGTAACAGATAAACTAAAAGAAGGTCCGGGCAAAACTCCTACTGCTATTGAATTTAGTCCAGCAATGATTGCTGCTAAGAAGATGCAGAAAAAGATACATGACCAGCTTGAAGAGTCAGGTGCTAACAAGAACCTACGTAGCAGTGCGTTTGAGATGGCATTGTTTGGTACAGGTATTATGAAAGGTCCGTTTGCCAAGGACAAAGAATATCCTAATTGGGATGACGAGGGTAACTACGACCCACTGTTCAAAACTGTACCGCAAGTAGAACATGTGTCTGTGTGGAACTTCTATCCAGACCCAGACTCTAATAACATGGATGAAGCGCAGTATGCAATTGAGCGTCATAAGATGTCTCGTTCACAAATGCGTATGCTAAAGAAGCGTCCGTACTTCCGTGGTCAGGTTATTGACGAGTGCATCCAGATGGGTGAGAACTACAATAAGAAGTATTGGGAAGATGACCTGTCTGACTATGCACCAGAGCATGGCATTGACCGTTTTGAAGTACTTGAGTATTGGGGTATGGTTGACACAGAGATGCTTGAAGAGCAGGGTGTAGAAATACCAGACGAACTAAAAGACTTTGACGAGTTACAGGCAAACGTGTGGATTTGTAACAATAAACTTATACGCATGGTGCTTAATCCATTTAAGCCAGCTAAAATTCCATACAGTGCTGCACCATTTGAAATGAACCCATACTCATTCTTTGGTGTAGGTATCGCAGAGAACATGGATGATACACAAACATTGATGAATGGCTTTATGCGTATGGCTGTGGACAACGCTGTGCTATCTGGCAATCTTCTCATAGAGGTAGATGAAACAAATCTAGTACCCGGTCAGGACATGTCTATCTATCCGGGCAAGGTGTTTCGCAGACAGTCTGGCGCACCGGGTCAGGCAATCTTTGGAACAAAGTTTCCTAATGTAGCTTCTGAAAACTTAATGCTGTTTGACAAAGCCCGTCAACTTGCAGATGAGTCAACAGGACTGCCTAGCTTTGCTCATGGGCAAACAGGTGTGTCAGGTGTAGGCAGAACAGCATCAGGCATATCTATGCTTATGAACGCTGCTAGTGGTAACATTAAGACTGTAATCAAGAACGTAGATGATTATCTGTTACGTCCTCTTGGGGAAGGTTTCTTCCGCTTTAATATGCAGTTTGACTTTGACACAGAAATCAAAGGTGACTTAGAAGTTAAGGCACGTGGCACAGAAAGTCTAATGGCTAATGAAGTACGTAGCCAAAGACTGATGCAGTTCTTGCAGATTGCAAGTAATCCAGCACTAGCACCTTTTGCTAAGTTTCAATATGTAATCAGTGAGATTGCAAAGTCAATGGACCTTGACCCCGATAAAGTAACCAACAACATGAGTGAAGCAGCATTACAGGCAGAACTGATGAAACAGTTCCAAGCACCTGCTCAACCTGAAGGTGGGATGCCGCCACCACCGGGTGCAGATGCGGGTGACCCAACAGGTGCTGGTGGTGGAACAATAGGCACTGGTCAAGTACCAGTTCCGGGTGAACAAGGATTTAGTAGTAATGGTGGACAAACAGCAGGTACTCAGCAAACTCAAGCCGATGGTGGGCAACAGCCGCCAGTGGGAAGCATTCAGTAGCTACGTAGATATGGCTATTGAGCAGCATCAAAAGGTGCTGGAACAATCTGATGATACAATTATGATGCATCGTCAGCAGGGTGCTATCGCAGCTTTACGCAAACTTAAATACTTACGGGATGAAGTGAATGGGTAACTACGAAAAAGCAGAGGGTATTTTAGACAGGTACTCTAGAGGAAAGCTGTCTGCAACAGAGGCCCAAAAAGAACTTAAAAAGTTTGGGTATGGGGCAAGGCTACGTGGTAAAAGCAATGTTATACCAGTGTTTCCACTAGAAGGTGGGGATGGTTTTGATGTAGAGTTAGCAAAAGGTGGCGCATTGCTGAAAAAACAAATGGATTTATTTGAGCCTGTAGAACGTGGCTTTGATGAGGGTGGCCTTATGGACGAGGGCGGCTCAGTAGACCCTATATCCGGCAACGATGTACCAGTAGGTTCTACACAAGAAGAAGTGCGTGATGACATTCCTGCCCAGCTAAGTGAGGGTGAATTTGTACTACCTGCCGATGTAGTACGTTATCATGGTCTGGAAAAGATTATGGAACTACGTGACGAAGCTAAAGCTGGTCTTCAGAAGATGGAAGACATGGGGCAGATGGGCAACTCAGAAGAGGCTACACTAGCTGACGATGTACCGTTTAGTATGGATGACCTTGAACTTGAAGATGATGGCGTTGCTGAATATCAAGTGGGTGGTTATGTACCACCACAGAATGTAGGTTTTCAGCAATCACAGTTTGCTGGCTATCAACCCCAAATAACACAGCCTATGACACAGCCATTTACAACACCTGCTTACCAAGCCCCATCACAACAGTTTACACCTACACAGGCGGGTGCTGTTCCTACGTTTAGTAGTTTTGTTACACCACAAACTGCAACATACTATCATTCAGACGGACGTACTATGCAAATTCCTGTGGATGCCAACGGTAAGCCACTTATACCTGTTCCTGCTGGCTTTACTGCGACTGCACCAACTGCTGCTGCACCAACTACGCCTACTACAACACCTACCTATCAAGCACCGCAACAAACAGGGGGTGATGATAGTGGTCCATCTCCTGAAGATTTGCAGAGACAAGAAGAGTATAAGCAAACTGTAAATAAACGTATGGAAGCAGCAGAACAATTAGGATATACAAATAAACAAAATGCTATAGAGGCTGTCTTACCCTTTGTTGTACCGGGTGGTAGCTTACTTATGCCAAAACCAGACAGAGGCACAGTGCTTGTAGATGGCACTATTGCTGATGGTGCTGGTGGCAGCTTTGACCCAATCTCAGGTGAGAAGGTAGGTTATGCTGGCGGGATACTAGGTACAATAGCTGGTGGTCTTGGTCTAGGTGAAAAAGGTCCAGAGATTTCTGAACAGGCATCTAAGATGGGTTTATCTCCGGCAAGCATGGAAGGTTTAAAAACTATCAAAGGTGAAGAAAGTATTCAAGATTTATTAGAAGGTAGAGTAGATACTAGCGCAAGTAAATCAGCAGCCATTACAAATGCAGATATAGATGCAGCAGTAAAGGCTGGTCTAGGTACAAGAGAAGAAATTATGGCAAATATTGCCAGTGCCGATGCACAACCCACAAAAGCTACATCTACACCTATGGATGCTGCTGAAACTGTGGGTGTAGAAACGGCACGTGTTACTGAAAAAGGTGGCGTAGCAGAGGTAGCTGAAAAAGCTATTTCTCCTAATGTACAATCCGCAATGGATAAAATTCAAGAAAGCATTAATGGTCAATTGGGCAGTAGAGCAGGACAAGCAAGTGATAAAAGTGTTATGAATTACTTGGATAATATTATAAGTCAAGCTACAAGACCATCGTATCCACAGGATGCAAAAGGGGATACTATACTAGATGCGTTAGATACTCCAGTAACTCTTCAGTATACACCACCTGAAAATGAAGATGCTGCTGTAGATGATATTATTGCAGCACAACGGATGAAAGAAAGATTACAGAGTAAGTCTGAACGCAGAGATACAACAAAAGAAAAACAACCTGATGTTACATCTGCTCGTGTATCAGCAGCGCAAAGACGTACAGCGGATATACCAAGACAGACCGCTGCAGAACGTGCTGATGAAGAAGCTGCTGAACAAGAGGGTGGTACAGCTTTTGATGACTATGGCAAAGACTTTGACAGAAACTTTAGTAACTACTCTAATCGTGGATATAGTAGGTCAGCCGCAAGAGAAGCCGCAGCAAACAAAACAGATGCCGATAGAGAGGCACGTGAGCAGACAGGTAATTCAAAGTCTAGTGCTGTAACAAGTAGCAGTGGTAAAGCTGTTCGCAGTTCTTCTGGTTCAGTTGTAACTAGCACTCCTGACGATGATGACGGTAGCAGTAGCAAGATTGTATGTACTGCAATGAATAATGCGTATGGCTTTGGCTCATTTCGTCAAACAATTTGGTTGAAGCACAGTAGAGATATGCACCCTGCCTATCAAAAAGGGTATCACAGGATATTTAAACCTCTAATTAAGTTTGCGTACAAAGGTAATAAATGGTATAATATAGCTGTGAGAAAAACTCTTGAGGGTATTGCACGTAGACGTACAGCAGACATCTGGATGCAGCAGCGTGGTAAGAGACATCTCGTAGGTGCTATTGAACGTGCTATACTTGAACCTATCTGTTACATTGTAGGGAAAATAAAATAATGGCTGAAACAGTAGAAGAACTAAAGCAAGAGATGGTAGACCGCTACGATGCTTTGTCCAATGATGAAAAAGATGTTATTGGCAGCATGGTTGGCACACAAGAACTTAGAGTTTTAGGTAAGGTGCTTGGCCCTGAGATTTCAAATGTTGCAAATCTAAGTGCATTAAAAACAACCGTTAAACCTAGAAAACGTGGGCTAGGAACACGATAATATCCTAGATAACGCAATGGCTACCTAACCCCCCGACACTGGCTACGGTTAGCCCCATAAGGAGAAGACGATGGCTGAAACAGCTATTATGGCAGAAGAAATGCAATCACCAAAAAAGGTTGCATTTGCAAATAAACCTTACACGCAAGAGGAACGTATCAAGCGTGAAGAGGAAGAATTAGAACAACTCATCAAAGAGCAAAAAGGTGAGGCAGAAGAACAAGTTCAAGAAGAGCAAGAAGCTGAACCTACTAATGCAGAAGAAAAAACCTTTAAGAAAAGGTACTCAGACCTACGTAGACACCAACAAAAACAGCAAGAAGAATTTAAAGCGGAACTAGCTGCTATGAAAAGCCAGCTAGAGCAAGCCACTAAAAAGGAAATGAAACTACCTAAGTCTGATGAAGACATTGAACAGTGGGCTGCTGATTATCCTGATGTAGCTGCTATCGTTGAAACAATTGCTATGAAGAAAGCAGCAGAACAATCATCTGCTCTTGAAGAAAGAATGAAAGCAATTGATGAGATGCAATCTACTGCTAGTAAAGATAAAGCTGAAGCTGCTTTGATGCAAATCCATCCAGACTTTGATGAAATTCGTGATAGTGATGATTTTCACGAATGGGCAGATGAACAACCTAAGTGGGTGCAAGACGCATTATATGAAAACGATAATGATGCTCGTTCTGCGGCACGGGCAATTGACCTGTATAAAGCAGATAAAGGAATTACAAGTGAGAAAAAGTCTAAGAAAACTAAAGGTGCTGCTGAAGCGGTGTCCACTAAAGGCGGTAGAAGTACACCTCAAGCAGACGAAAGTTCCACTTATTTAAAAGAGTCACAAGTTCAGAAGATGTCTCCTCAAGAATATGAGAAGAAGTCTGATGAGATTATGGAAGCTATCCGCACAGGAAAGTTTATCTATGATATTTCTGGTTCAGCCAGATAAAAAAAGTGTTGACAAATAGTTATATTTGAGTATAACTATATGTAACCAAGTGTGGATACGTAGCGCAATGTGTCCACACTAACCAGCAAACAAGCATAACTTACGGATTACCTGACGAGTTTGGCCTGTTGAATAGTAGGGTGGCCACCTTACTTGGATACACACCCTAATGAATTAGCCTCTGATTAGTCTGCCAGTTTGCATCTGTACGAAAAATGCTTAACTTTAGGAGAACATACAATGGCATTTGCATCAGCAGCCGGGTATGGTAATCTTCCTAACGGTAATTTTTCACCTGTAATTTACAGCAAACAGGTGCAGCTTGCCTTCCGCAAGTCTGCCGTAGCTGAAGCAATCACAAACAGTGATTACTTTGGTGAGATTGCTGCGATGGGTGATTCCGTTAAGATTATCAAAGAACCCGAAATTACAGTCAAGAACTATGCACGTGGTACAACTATCACACCGCAAGACCTTGATGACGAAGATTTCAACCTGACAATTGACAAAGCTAACTACTTTGCATTTAAGGTTGATGACATTGAAGAGGCACACAGCCACGTAAACTTCCAGCAATTGGCAAGTGACCGTGCTGCGTATCGTTTGGCTGACCAGTTTGACCAAGACGTTCTTGGCTACCTAACTGGTTTTAAGCAGTCTGCAATTCATGGCGCAGCCGATACTGTTAACACAACTGTTAACGGTTCAAAAGCTGTTTCAACTGCAGGTTCAGACGAACTCTTAGCAACAATGAAACTGGAAGCTGACGACTTTGGCGGCTCTGCAGGTTCATCAATTGGTATCCAGCCTCGCTTGCCGGGTGCTTCATCTGTACCGGGTTCAGGCAATGCCAACCCAACTATGGTGATTGCACGTATGTCTCGTAAGCTGGACCAGCAAAACGTAGACACACAAGGCCGTTGGCTTGTTGTTGACCCAGTATTCATGGAAGTACTGAAGGACGAAGATTCAAAGCTTCTGAACTCAGACTTTGGTGGTTCAGGTCTTCAAAACGGTCTAGTCATCAATAACCTGCACGGCTTCCAAGTGTATGTTTCAAACAACTTGCCTTCAATTGGCACAGGCGCAGATACCGTTGGTGGTACAAACGCTTCCAATTATGGCATGATTGTTGCTGGACATTCATCAGCAGTAGCCACTGCAGAACAGATTAACAAGACAGAAACATATCGTGACCCTGACAGCTTTGCTGACATCGTTCGTGGTATGCACCTCTATGGTCGTAAGATTCTACGTCCAGAGGCTCTTGTTAATGCTAAAATTAACCTCGTGTAATAGGGAGAAAGAATTATGGCTTTAGGTGATAATACACTAACTTCCGCACGTGGTAGTTCACAGCGTGGACGTAATCCGTACATGGTTCAGGGAACTCTGGATTTTGCACAAGCTGCTACAGATAAGGGTTCTGCCCTTGCAGCGGCTGATGTAATTCCAGTACTGACCATTCCAGCCAATACCGTAATTTTAGGTGCAGGTATTGAAGTTACAGCAGCACATGCTGGTACTTCAACTAATACCGCATTTGATTTGGGTATCGCTGGCGGTGCTAACTTTGTAGATGGGTTTGACTTTGATGGCGCATCTGTTGGTGACTATGCTACAATGCAGACAACTGCACCTGTAGTAATTGGTGGCACAGCAGATAATCTAGATGTTACCCTGCAAGCAATGACAGGCACAACTACCGCTGGTAAGGTACGGGTCTTTGCCATCGTGATGGATGTTGATGACTTGGGTGATATGGCTGCTAATGAAGTAGACCGTGACACACTTGCATAAGTAATCACAGGTGGGGGCAGCTTCGGTTGCCCCTACTTACTCTTTTAGGAATATGTGATGGACTTTCTTAGCCTGACAAATAAAGTACTTGCAAGAATGAATGAGGTGCAGCTTACTGCATCAAATTTTGCTACTGCACGTGGCTATCAAATACAATGTCAAAATGCTGTGAATGAAGCTATCAATTATATTAATCAACGTGAATACGGCTGGCCTTTTAGCCATGCCACAAGCACGGTAACTCTAGTAGCTAATCAGACTAGGTATTCTACGCCAACTACCGCTACACACGTTGACTACGAAACATTTAGAATAAGCAAAGATAACACGTTAGGCGTAGCTGGAACTACCTTACGTGTATTAGATTATAAAGAATACATTGACAGATATGTTGACCAAGAAAGTACAACAGGTGTAGGTGGTGTACCTATTTATGTTTTTCGCACTCCTGATAATAACTACGGTTTATATCCATATCCTGACAATACATACGAATTAAAATTTGAGTACTTTGATAAGCCAGTAGCATTGGCTCTGGCGACCGACATACCAACAGTACCAGAGCAATTTGAACAGGTAATTGTGGATGGTGCAACTGCATATTCATATCAGTATCGTGGTGAAGCACAACAATACGGAATTAACTTTGCCCGTTTTGAAGACGGAATTAAACATATGCAGTCATTACTGCTAAACAGAACAGACTACGTAAGGTCAACTTATATACCACATTCTCAAAGATATGGCATTAACGTAGCTGGATTTTAAGGTGACATAATGGCAGATGAATCCGGCCTCAGTCCATATGTGTTTGCCTGTGAAGGTGGCTTAATACTAGATAAATCTACTTTTGCCGTTGCTCCGGGTTCAGCACTTGAACTAGAAAACTTTGAACCTGCTGTTACAGGTGGATACAGACGTATCTCTGGGTATACAAAGTGGAACAGTAATATTGTACCACAAGATGTGCTTTCATCTGAAAAAGTATTAATGTCTGCACACTTTAATAATAAAGTCATTGCGGCACGTGGTGGTAAAATACATGAAGCTGGAACAACAGGTAGTTGGACACAGATTGACACTGGCAGAAGTAACGCTGGTAAGTATACACACTTCCGTTACAATCTCGCTGGGACGGATTTTATCGTATGGGCCGATGGCGCAAATAATGCGACCAAGTATGATGGCACTACTGTTACAGACCTCAATGCAACAGGCGCACCTTCTGACCCGCAGTATGTTGTAGGATTTAAAGACTCACTGTTTTTTGCTGGCATGTCCAGTACGCCACAGTCAATAACATTTACAGCACCATTTACTGATGATGATTTTAATACTGCAAATGGTGCAGGTACAATAAATGTAGACAATAAGATTACTGGTTTGTTTCCTTTCCGTGACCAGTTATATATCTTCTGTGAAGAACGCATCTTTAAGTTAGTAGGTAACTCTATTGCAGACTTTCAGCTACAACCTGTAACACGTGAGATTGGTTGTATCAATGGTTTTACTATTCAGGAAGTTGCAGGTGACTTAATCTTTCTAGGAGCAGATGGGTTAAGAACAGTTGCAGGTACAGAAAAAATTGGTGATGTTGAACTTGGCACAATTAGTAGGCAGATACAAGAACGATTTGTTGGGCTAACCAACATAGATGAATTTTGTAGCTTAATTATACCAGATAAAACACAATACAGATTGTTTTTCTCAAATGCTAATACACCAAGGGAATTAACAAAAGGTATTATAGGTGTTCGTAAACAGAATGGTTACGAATATGCTGACATGAGTGGCATTAGACCTAGCTGTACTGATTACATTGTATCTCAAGGCGAGAGTATTGTTTTACATGGCGAGTATGATGGCTATGTGTACCGCCAAGAAAAAGGTGATAATTTTGATGGTAATAATGTAGATGCTAAGTATCGCTCACCTGACCTCACAATGGGTGATGCAGGTATTAGAAAAGCATTCCAACGTATCATCGTAAACTATGCACCTGAAGCCGCAGTTAATGCTGACTTGTTTATTAGATATGACTATGAAGCAGCAAGTGTAGCAAGACCAGCAGCATACCCATTTAGTAGTGCTAGTATCTTTGCTATTTACGGCACATCAACTTATGGTACAGCCACATACGGTGGACAGGTTAACCCATTATTTAGACAGCCAATTGAAGGTAGCGGATTTAGTATGGCTATACGAGTTAACGATAGAGGAACATCTGCCCCATACGCACTTAAAGGTTTTCAGCTAGAGTTTACAGTAGGGGCTAGGAGATAAAGCATGGCAGGTTATACTAGACAGTCTACATATGCTAATGGTGATATTATCCAAGCATCAGACAGTAATGATGAGTTTAATCAACTCGTCAGCGTTTTTGATATATCTACTGGTCACAAGCATGACGGTACTGTTGGTGAAGGTCCAGTTATTGGTTTAATTGGAGACCCCGGTGTAGCTACCCCACTTAACAAAGTTGTTGTAGACGATACTAATAACCGTGTTGGCGTGTTTGTAGATGTATCCAGTAGCACCGTAGAACAATTACGTTTTCAAGATGGTCTTATTGTTCCTGTTACTACTAATGATGTAGATTTAGGTACAGGCAGTTTACAATTTAAAGATTTATATTTAGATGGTACAGCCACCGTTGATGGCTTGGCTATGCCTACTACAACTGTTACAGACATCCTTGATGAAGACAACATGGCCTCTGACAGTGCTACTGCCTTAGCTACTCAGCAGTCAATCAAGGCATATGTAGATACGCAATTAACTGCAGAGGACTTGGATTTTCAAGGTGACTCAGGCGGTGCATTGTCTGTAGACCTTGACAGCCAAACATTTACTATTGCTGGTGGTACTGGTGTAGACACTAGCGGCTCTGGTCAAACTCTTACTATTGCTATTGACAGCACAGTTACTACTCTTGCAGGTACGCAAACCCTCACAAATAAAACACTCACAAGTCCTGTACTAAATACAAGTGTCAGTGGCACGGCTATTCTTGATGAAGACAATATGTCATCTGATAGTGATACTCAGTTGGCAACACAGCAGTCAATTAAAGCCTACGTAGACTCTCAAGTTACTGCCCAAGACTTAGATTTTCAGGCTGATTCAGGTGGCGCACTGTCTATTGATTTAGATAGTGAAACAATGACGTTTACAGGCGGCACAGGCATTGACACTACTGGTTCTAGTAATGATGTAACCTTTGCAATAGATAGCACTGTCACCACTCTTACAGACTCACAGACGCTGACTAATAAAACACTAACTTCTCCCGTACTAAATACTGCAGTAAGCGGTACTGCTGTGCTGGACGAAGATAACATGGCATCAGACAGTGCTACACAATTAGCAACGCAACAGTCTATTAAAGCGTATGTTGATGCACAGGTTGCTACTGTTCCTACTGGCGATATAACAGCGGTAGTTGCTGGTAGCGGTCTTTCAGGCGGTGCAACATCTGGCTCTGCCACTTTAAATGTAGATGCTACAGTAATTACAGGCCAAACCGCAGAAACATCCGTAGACACAACTAACGACTTTGCTCTTATATATGATGACTCAGCGACAGCACTACGTAAAGTAGCTATTGCTAACCTTGTAGCAGCTAGCGGTGGATTGTCGGATGTTGTTGGAGATACCACCCCACAGCTTGGCGGTGACCTAGATGTAAATGGTAATGACATTGTATCCACATCTAACGGTGATATTGACATTCTGCCAAACGGAACAGGTGTTGTAAACCTTGATGGTGATGGTTCAACAGGCGGTGTATCTGTCTCTGACGGTCTTGTTGATATTCGTACAGGCACAGGTTCACGTTCACAGGTCAAGTTTTACTGTGAGGTTAGCAATGCCCACGCACAGACAGTACAACCACAGCCACACTCTGCTGGCGTAACAAACACCCTGACACTACCTGCTGGTGGTAATCAGGAGATTGTAGGTACAACAGCTACACAAACCCTGACTAACAAAACAATTGATGCCGCACAGTTATCTGGCACGGTTGCTAACGCACGTCTGGATGCGGAGTTACAAGCACTTGCTGGTCTGACTTCTGCTGCAGATAAAGGTATTCAGTTTACTGGTTCTGGTACAGCAGCCGTGTATGACCTAACAGCGGCAGGTAAAGCACTGCTAGATGATGCGGATGCAACAGCACAACGTGCCACACTAGGTCTGGGTACAGCAGCAATTACCAATACAGGTACATCAGCGGGTAATACTGTTGTACTAGATGGGTCAGCTAGACTACCTGCAGTAGATGGCTCACAGCTAACAAACCTACCATCTTCAGGTGGTGCTACCGCTGGTTTCGCAGTGGCGATGGCAATTGCGCTTTAGCAGTTGACAAACATATATAAGTATGATATAATTATACTTAATTAATTAGGAGTAATTATGGCACAGGATTTTGAAAGAAACATTGCAAGGAATGTAGGTACAGGCGCAGTAACAATGCGTACTGCCAACTCCGATGATGCGCTTATAGGTATCAACATTGCTAATGTTACAACCTCCCAAATCAACATGGATGTATTTATTAACGATGGGTCTAACGACTATTACATTGTTAAGGATGCACCTATACCTGCAGGGTCAGCTTTGCAGGTGCTTGATGGTGGAGCAAAGGTTGTAATGCAAGCAAGTGACGTACTGAAGGTACAGTCCGATACCGCAAGCAGCGCAGATGTTTGGGTCTCTGTAGTTGACACCATCAGTTCATAAGGAATAGCCCATGCCTTTAATCGGTAATCCCATCACTGCAAGTTTTCAGGCTAGACCTGCCACCCAAGAGTTTAATGGTGACGGGTCTACAACTACGTTTACCCTGAACCACACAGTAACTCAGGAAGATATCATCGTATCTGTAGATGGTGTCGTACAGGAAAGTGTTGATGCGTTCACTGTGCCAGACGGTACAACACTCACCTTTACTGCAGCACCGTCAAGCGGAACAGGTAACATCTTCGTAATCTACATGGGTGTATCTGCAGCGTCTGTAACACCTGCAGCAGAAAACAAGGGTACGTTCAAGGCAAGTGGTATCTTCCGTACCAATGCACAAACACTCAGTTCCAACACAACCATCCTCGCAACAGAGAACGCTAACGTAACAGGGCCACTGACTATCAACACAGGAGTTACCCTGACCGTTGAAAGCGGTGGTACATTGGTGACGCTATGAGTACATTAAAAGCAGATACAATCGTAGCATCAGACGGCACTAGCCCTGTCACGCTGACTAAGCAAAGTGCGGCAAAGGCTTGGGTTAACTTTGATAGCACTGGCACTATTGCGGCAAGAAACAGCCTAAATGTTAGTTCATTAACCGACAATGGGACTGGTGATTATGATGTGAATGTATCTTCGTCTTTTACTGCTGTGGATTATTCTATTAATGTATCGCTTTACCCTAGTGCTAGTTGGAACCAGCAACCTAGCATACAAAATCCTGCAAATAATACCACTAGTCTCTTTTCAATTTTTAGTGCAAGTACAGCAGGTACTAAATACGACACGCAGTTAGTGACTGCTTCTACACACGGAGACTTAGCATGAGTACGGTGATTACGGACAATCTCACT
>Ga0208428_1000649_pt1 | contig 15658 bp, 16 predicted proteins | sample DEB08_DNA_11_FD_184535 | JGI IMG/M metagenome (GOLD analysis project Ga0208428, IMG submission 184535) | Aqueous microbial communities from the Delaware River and Bay under freshwater to marine salinity gradient to study organic matter... | ecosystem: Environmental > Aquatic > Marine > Coastal ... | reverse complement strand
CGTTCTCTGGTATTGCGCTGCCCTCGCAGATGATCTAGGGTTTTCTTTGCAGCAGATTGCAGAGATGAATATGTACAAGCTGAAGTCTCGCAAGGCTGCTGGTAAGATACAGGGTGATGGAGACAATAGATGAGACACGACGAATACATGAAGATACGCAACGAGGATTACTTGGGGGAGAAGAGCAAGGATGTCGATAACGTCAATCACCCGCCACACTACAATCAGGCAGGTATCGAATGCCTTGACGCAATCGCAGCGGCGACAGGCGACGGCTTCCAATACTACCTACAGGGAAACATCCTCAAGTACCTCTGGCGGTACAGATACAAAAACGGAATCGAAGACCTCAAGAAAGCACAGTTCTACCTAAACAAATTGATCGCAACAAAGGAAGATAACAATGAATAATATGCTACCAACAACCTACCAACAGTTTATCCACAAGTCACGCTATGCACGTTGGCTTGATGACGAGGAGCGTCGTGAGAACTGGGACGAGACCGTGTATCGCTATACAAACTTCATGGCGAACCACGTCAAGGACAAGCACGGCTTCGACATACCCCGTGACGATCTTCTCGACATTCACGATGCCGTGATCGGACAGGAGATCATGCCGTCTATGCGGGGCATGATGACAGCAGGCTCTGCTCTCTCAAGGGACAACATCTGCGGCTATAACTGTAGCTACATCCCTGTGGACAGCCCCCGCTCGTTCGACGAGTGCATGTACATCCTGATGTGCGGCACGGGTGTCGGATTCTCTGTGGAGCGTGAGAACGTGGACAAGCTGCCCGTGATCAGTGACGCTATGCACGAGACGGACACGGTGATACGTGTGGGTGACTCCAAGCCGGGGTGGGCCAAGTCTCTGCGCGAACTGATTGCGCTGCTCTACGCTGGACAGATTCCTCAGTGGGACCTGTCCGCTGTGCGTCCGTCCGGTGCGCGGCTCAAGACGATGGGCGGCAGGGCATCTGGCCCCGGACCCCTAGATGATCTGTTCCACTTCACAGTCGAACTGTTCAAGAAGGCACAGGGTCGTCGCCTCTTCCCTATTGAGTGTCACGACCTGATGTGCAAGGTCGGTGAAATCGTAGTCGTTGGGGGCGTACGTCGCTCTGCTCTCATCTCCCTCTCGAACCTCAACGACGATCAGATGGCACATGCCAAGTCTGGTGCGTGGTGGGAGAACGAGGGGCAACGTGCCCTCGCAAACAACTCCGTAGCCTACAAGGGCAAGCCGGAGATGGGCACGTTCATGCGCGAGTGGCTGGCTCTCTACGACTCGAAGTCAGGTGAGCGTGGCATCTTCAACCGTGATGCAGCAGACAAGCAGGTCGCCCGCAATGGACGCCGTGAGACGGGGCACATGTGGGGCACGAACCCCTGCTCTGAGATCATCCTGCGTCCCTATCAGTTCTGCAACCTGTCAGAGGTGGTCGTGCGTGAAAGCGACACGCTGGAGTCCCTGAAGCGCAAGGTGCGCCTCGCTACGATCTTGGGCACCCTACAGTCAACCCTAACCGATTTCAAATATCTGAGGAAAGTATGGCGGGACAACACAGAAGAAGAACGCCTCTTGGGCGTATCCTTGACTGGTATCATGGATCACTCAATTTTATCGAAGACCGTCGATTCCCCTCGTTGGCTCGAAGAGATGAAGCAAGTCGCCGTAGAGACGAATCGCAAGTATGCAAAGATGCTTGGAATCCCACAGTCCGCTGCCATCACCTGTGTCAAGCCATCGGGCACTGTGTCTCAACTCGTAGACGCCGCTAGTGGTATCCACGCCCGTCACAATGACTACTACATTCGTACGGTGCGCGGAGACAACAAGGACCCCCTGACACAGTTCCTCAAGGAGCAGGGTGTGTACAGTGAGGCGTGTGTGATGAAGCCGGACTCGACGACTGTCTTCTCGTTTGCTATGAAGTCACCAGAGGGTGCCGTCACACGGACACAGATGACAGCCATAGAGCAGCTTGAGTTGTGGAAGACGTATGCTGTTCACTGGTGTGAACACAAGCCGTCTGTGACCATCACAGTCAAGGAAGACGAGTGGATGGACGTGGGTGCGTGGGTGTATGAGAACTTCGACGTGGCATCGGGCGTGTCCTTCCTGCCGCATTCAGATCACACCTATCAGCAGGCCCCCTATCAGGACATCGAAGTCGATGACTACTTGGAGTGGCAGCAGGAGCGGGGCAGTCTGATTATCGACTGGACTGCACTGTCAGAGTACGAGAAGGAAGACAACACATCCGGATCACGTGAACTGGCGTGTACTGCGGGCGTGTGTGAAGTGGTAGACTTGAATGCCGCCTAAGAAGGAAAAGAAAAAGCCACCCCTCGTGTGGAAGAGAGGTGACGGATGGGTTCAATATCACCCCCATCCGCACCACCCCTGTTACAAAGAATGGATGGAAAAAGTTGATAAAAGTAAAGATAACTCCTGAGATCATAGCACGTGCCAAAAAGAAAGCTGCCACTGTAGGCAATCTACAGGGCAGCATCACAGGTAGCTTGAGTCATGTTGTCGGTGCGATAGGCGAGATCATCGTGGCTGACGCTATGGGTGCAGACCAGTCGAACACCTACGACTATGATTTGGTGAGGGACGGGGAGCGGATCGACGTGAAAACGAAACGCTGCAATACCCGTCCCTTTCCACACTACGATTGTTCGGTGGCTGCACACGGGGCCAAACAGGATTGCGACAGTTATGTGTTTGTACGCATCCTGACCGATTCATCGCAGGCGTGGATACTGGGCAAGATTCCGAAGCAAGACTTCTACACGAAGGCAACGAAATACCAGAGGGGCGACGTAGACCCCGCAAACGGCTTCACGTTCAAGGCCGATTGTTACAATCTACCTATTAGTGAGTTGTCTGATGTCAAACAAAGCGTCTCTGTTTAAGTTCGAAGCGAACCTCCTTACCAACGGGAAGGTCGAGTTGCTCTGTGAATCTGTGAGGCCCGAAGAGTTCGAGGGCGTGATCAACAACGGCCTGCCGGAGTACGACGGGGCACACTCCATAGCAAGCCTGTTGAGATACTTGAAGTCTTGGTCAGATGAGGCGATAGATAAGTCGGCCAGATATATCTAGCTTTTGCCCTTGCCGTCTGCAGCAAAGTCAGGAACCATCTTACCGGCTTTGTTCTTGACCATAGTCATTCCGCCGCCTGCCATCATCTTCGGACCCTGCATCATCGTGTTCTGCATCTGATTCTGCTGACCCTGTGTGGCAGTCATCATGCCCCCCGCTTGAGCCTTCTTGCGGGTTTTCTTTTTGGTGGTAGCCATGCCGCCGTACATCATAGGCTTACGCTTTGCAGCCCCGCCGTACATCATGCCCTTGCGCTGGCCATTGGTGTATGTTTTCATTTCTAGTCTCCTACGTTCTAGGTTTTATAAATTCAGGAAAGGCGTCTTCGGGTATAGTTTCAAGCTTTGCAGACTCTACGGACTCTGATACTGGTTCAGTCAGAATAGACCTGACTTCATCCGTATCTTCTACGCCTAACTCTATTAAGGCATCGGGTAAGTAATCTTCAGCATCGTACCCAAGCTTGCCAAATTCCGTAACAATGAATGTTGTAAGCTTTGCAGAGAAGACATCCAAGTCTGCCTTAGTCATGTCTTTTGGAAATTCCATAAAACGGTGCATGAATTTCGCACCATCCTTGTCCGTTGCTGCCATCTTCATAAGATCGATACCAGCCTTACTAGCCATAGAGACGGCAAGTTCTGCAGCCACGTACTGTGGGCTAACCATACCACGACGGATGTTGAAGGCACGGGATATAAGCTGGTTTGTTCCGAATCCTGATACCAAGTTTGTAATCGTAGGGTCGTACTTTGCCATTACAGAATCTGCTTTTAAGTTCATATAAAAAGCTATGTCTTGTAGATACTGGACGTGATCATCGCCCAAGTAGTCCGCTAGGTTTCGAGCCACTACATCGTTATTTAGGAACTTTGCTAGTTCCCCCGGTGTAGACATTATTTCAGCAATGTCTCCCCGACGAGTCTCACCAGCGAGAACTTGAAGACCGCCCTTCTGAAGAAGTCCATCCACAAGAAGCTGAGAAATACCTGCATCAATAACTTCGTCGATATCAACTTCAAAAGATACGTCCTCACCCTCAACACGACGTGTGATTGTGGTGGTTGTCTTAGTAGCATCGCCGCCTGACAGGGCTAACTTAGCGCGAAGTCGCATAGCATCTACTTTTCGAGGATCACCAGTTTCAAAGTATTCCTTTAAAAACTTAGCACCATCCTTGCCTATACCCGCAACATCACTCACTGCCTTTAGTCCGGCATCACCCACTGCAGTTACACTATTAATAGTTTTTTCTTGCCGATTGATTTCATTCTTTATGCGCGTGGCTGTTTTACTAGCTGCATCTCTTACTTCTTTATCTACTTTTAGGAGTGTGCCGAACTTACGCCCCTCGCTTATCATGCCCTCGAAGTCAACAAGACTCACGGTATCTGTATTGCCGTTTACCAGACGCACATTAAATATTCCTTGAAGGTCTTTTATTCCGTCCATGTTAGCAGGCAATATCTCAGTGATAGCTTCTAGGCCCTTCTCTCTGTCCAGTACGTTAAGTGTTTCCCTAGCCCACGTATCGTACACAAATTCTGTCAGGGCTGTAGAGATTGCTCCGTATACAGCCATGCTGTCTTTATCGGCTGCGTCAAAAAACAACTCGCCATTTGGACCCTTGTTTGCAAACTCTCCTAGAAGTCTTCGTATTTCATCCCTAACAGGTGCGCGGTTCATTGCACTGGGATTACGGGCTGCTGCATTTATCTTGTTTGCTAGTGGGCGAAGAAATGTGTCCGGACTCGTAGCACCATACCCAAAACGGAACAAGCGTACAAAGTCAGACTCTTCGCTTGGACCCACACGCTCCGTCAGTGCGCCGAACTTTTGCGACTTGAGGAACTTAGAGCCTGCACCATCCATACGCTGAAACCTGTCAAACCACTCAGCCTTGTATAGGTCAGCAGCAGCCTGCCACTCACGGAAATACTCAGGAGCTTCACTCTTTACAATATCAAGAAGTCGTCCCTCGTATGTTTCGTACTGGTGAGCGAGACGACCATTACCAACTCCTATGGCGTAGTCCCGGAATGCGGAGTACACATCCATAACTTCGCCGGGAGCAGCCTGAAAACCTGTAAACCCGCTCTTGTCCATATGATACATAAGAAGCTTGAGCGGTGTTACGTCCTTGATGTACAGAGCGTTCTTTGAACCATCCTCTAGGAATTCGATACTGGCATTCTGCATCATTCCGTCGAATGTTTCTTTTCCAAGAGAATCCGCCCACCGTTTTGACATGGCATTGAAGGCGTCGTTTACGCGCTTACCCAATGCTCCACTGAAAAACTTTCCCTCTGGACTGAAGAATGTGGACAGCGTTGCGCCACCATCCGGATCATCTTTGGCGAACTCGTACAACTCCTTTATCATACTGCCTATATTTATGGTAGTATTTTCTTTTTCTGCACGTGCATCTAGCCCCTTGAACCCTCGCTTGGCAAGGCCCTTAAATCGTGCCACGTTGTTCATTATAACGGTTTCAAAGTGTGAAGAAGTGAGAGCAGACCGTTTCTCATCCACACGAGACTTTTTTAAGTTTTCTGCCCGTCTTGCGAGGCCCTCGTTGATGCGTGTGCGAAGGCCGTTTCTATAGGCCATTTCATCAAGGTCTTTTCTAAGTCTTTTATTGACATTTACACCCGCAGAAACAAATTTCTCTAGTATTTCAGGTGTTACCTCTTGGAATGTGTCTTCCGTAGACATGTCGATTAAGTCTTCGATATTTCTGTTTAGCTGCGCTCCACCTTCAGCTATCCCCTCTTCACCCCGACGTATAGTTTCTTCTAGGGTTTGCATGTAGTCTTCCAGCATCTGCTTATCGTCGGGGTCTACTACATCTCTCTTAATCAGGCGACGAAAATTATCTAGGGCAAGCTTTGCCTGAGTAACAGTTTGAGTTTGCAATTCAAACATTGCTTCGGCTTCGTTTATTCCTGCCTCAGAGTTTAGGGCGTTAGAGCTAATTTTACTCAAGGCTAATTGCTGTGCTGATCTCATCCATCCCATGTTAGACATCGTGGCGAATGTTTCACGGAAGGCTGTGCTGGCTTCCTCGTACTCCGAACTATTCTCTTCAAATGCGTTTAGGATTCTGGCTTGAAGTTTTTGATACTGCTTCAAACTATCCTTAACCATCGCACGAGAGTCATCATCCAACACTGTGGACAATTTTTGCATGTACTTCAGGGCTTTTCGTTCAGCATACGTTAGACCTTTGCCGCCCCTTGACGGATGACTTTCTATCAGCTCGCGGTACTTGACCATGTCTTCATCGACAAGGACGCCTGTAAAAAAGTCTGGCCCTAGCGCAGGAGATGCAAGCACACTAGCCATATCCTGTATAGCTATACCTACGTTCGCCGCAGGATTTCCAAAGTAACTGTTAATACCTCCGCCTACACGACTAACAAGATTTATAGCAGTCGGACCACCTACAAGGTACGCTACGGCAGCTATCCCCTGTGCAGTCAAACGATCACCGTCAGTCAGTCCCTGCAAAAATTCGCCACCTAAATACTGGGCTGCAGCCATAGGCAGTGTTTCAGAGATTGTCGTTTTAATTACAGGCATACCGTCCATTAGTATTTTGGACTGAAAGCGTTGTGAAATTAGGGACTCTTTGTTTGTTCGCAGGGTTTCAATCTCTAAGTCGTCAGCAAACTTGTATATGTCGCCCTTCTTAAAGCCTGCTTCAGGCATATCATACGTCAATACTTTTCCGTCGAGAGTTCGACGATCATCTAAATCTGTAGATATACGTGCAACTTCATCACTTATGCGAGTAAAACCCTCCTGCGCTTTTTCTAGTTCTAGGGCATTTGCAACTGCACGTTTGTTGAACTTGAAAGCTTTATCCTGTTGTTGAAGTATTAGAAGCTGCTGTCCTGTAGGCAAATTCTCTAGACGCTTGGCGGTACGTCCACCCTTTGCAATAACCGCGTCGATACGGTTACGAACACGAGCAAGTTCCCTCGTGTCGCTAGCTAGTCGTGCCTTTGTAGTGCCCAACATCATTGCGGCTGTATCTATTGCTGCAACACCAAACTGTTCAAATTCTGTTAGCGTCTCTAGGCTTGCATTGAATACATTTTGTGCGATATCTTCTGTGACAAGCATACGCTTACCCCGCAGGGTTCCTCCGGTTGGAGTAGCTATTTCCTGCCCATCCTCACCAACTATTGCCGGATTGAGGATGCGATTCAATCGCTCCGGATCGTCAGCTAGGCGCACTTTTAGCTCCCGACGCAGGGCATCGTCCATATACGCGCTTAATGTTCTTATGCCTACCTCGTCGCTCAATAATTTGCGCCAAGATTCCTGTATCATTTCACGCACAGGAGCGTCTTCTCTCCATATCTTTGCTGCGGTTTTGTAGTCCATGTCAAAGAATGGTTTTTCATCACCAAAAGCACGACCTGCTTGTGCCATACCCCTTGCAGCCCACTCAGTTGCAGCAGTTATTGCGGAGGGCGTATAACTAAAAAGCAGGTCACTGCCGAAAAGAATAGAGCCACGTATGATGTTTTCGTTGAATGCTTCTTGAACACCGTCTGACATGCTGCCGGTGGATATTAGCTGAGTCATAGTCTCTTCGATAAGATCGGTATCATCCGGGGTAAGACCCGGCACGCTATCAAACTTATTGAGAACAGCACCCAGTATCTTCTGATTGGCAATGAATTTTATTTCTTGCTTGCTGTATAAAGCAGGGTCTTCTTCTTCTGTGACAGTAGGCTCAAACGTACCCGTTCCATACGCAGTTTTCGGCCCAATTGAGCGAGACTGGTTGTACACATCCATAAGGACATTGAGTTCGTTTTGTACGTTTGCTCTGAAGCCTGCATCATTAGACTCATCATTTGCGGCTGCTACCATACTTGACAGTGCAGTGGCATCCCGATTACCTACTCCCTCAATCTGACCCGCATTGATCCTCTCTTGGAATCCAGCCATGTCAACGCCAGATCGCTGCTGCTCAAGGCTCTCTTCCATAGACTCGCCCAGAGTACGACTGTCAAACAAACCTACTCGCTCATCTGCACCAGCAAGCGTTCCGGGTTCGCCCGAACTGAACGGAAGTGCGCTTTTGTCTAGGATGCCAGACGTTCCGAACAGTGCCTCACCAGTCGATGCTAGGGTAACTGGCTTGTCTGGCTCCGTAGCAGCAGGAGGCAACGCCGTTTGCGTGTTCTGATCTGTGTCTAGGTTCTGTGCTAGTTCAGCCATGCTTATGTGCCCTGTCCGCTTGGTACGCTAACGTCTGCAGATTGTGATTGTGGTGGCATGTAATTTTGTGGTATTCCGGGTGCGCTCAAGATTGAAGACAGCAGGTCCATGTCCGTTATTATTTGCATAGTTGTCGAATCGTACACTTTGCCGTTTCCAGCAAGCATGTAGGTTTGACCTCCGTAAGAAACTGTGCCTGCATTGTTTTTCATGGAGTACACCGGAGGCTCTATCTGATCACCCGGTGCGACAGACATAGACTCAGAGGCGGTCTGGAATCCTGCTGCACGAGCCAGCATAGTTACGGAGTGGTGCCCTTGAATTTGTTGCTTCTCTACGGATGTAACTGGGCCAGTTGAGTCTGCGTACTTTGCCATGTGAGCGTAACGATTTTTCTGTCGTGTAAAGTCATCAATTGCGTATTGTATACGCGCCTTCATTTGTTCCGGAGTATCCAGTTCCTCACCCAGACGAGCAAGCTGCTGGATGATATCTTGGTTTGACAGACGACCTGAAGGGTCTGCAGCACGAGCCATCTGAAAGGCTAGGGAGATGCGAAGTGACTCGAAGCGGGCGTACATTACGCCCATCTCTTCGGCAGTCATTCGTGTACCATCCTTCTTGAAAAGCCTATCCTTTTCAGCAACAGCCATACCGTCTTTTCTACGCTGTTCTATGCCTGCATTTAGCCCTTCAATATATTCTGTGGTCATATACTTTTTGCTATCGTCCGTACGACTCTCGCCCGTTGCGTTGTCAAAGCCCAACTCTCCAGCCCTACGGCTAGAAACGATCTGTGTATCTGGAGCTACGGAAGTAATCGCACCACGAGAAACGGCATCACCCTCGTCGTCTGAGTCGAAGAAGAATCCCAGTACGTTTTTAGCACGGGATACCGCGCCAGCGTACCTACTAACTACGGGAAGGGTCGTAAATTCATCCGCCATATTTCGTAGGGCAACCAATCCGGTAGTCTCACTCAACACAGCTTCGAGGGCTACATTAGAATCTAAAATCTTTTGGAAGTCGTCCTCTGTTGCGGTAGAAGAAATCAAGACTCGTGCCGCATGTAGTTTTGCGGTTGCTATAGGTTTAGCTGGTGTACCCCCGGTTCCCGGTATGCCGCCTGCTCTTGGACGGGACTGTGTTTCGAATTGTTGTGGCTTTTGATAGGAACCCAAAATGAATGACATTTCAACGAGGTCACCATTGGTGATTTCGTTGAGGTCTTTCAGCATTGCGTTGGCAGTATCCTTGTTCAGGTTTGCAAACGTCGTCGATGCTGTGGGACCAAAAAGCTCGTACTTGGCTCCGAAGTCTATAGTCGCATCGAAGAGCCTTTCCCTGTCAGCCTTGTTGTACCCTGTGAGTATATCCGTATACCCCACCCATGTGGCGGCGTAGTTATCAGTATTCGCGCCGAAGTTGTTCATCACTGTAGTTTGAGCCTTTGCGTGTGCATCACTCTTTGGCTTCATAATTTCAAAGCCTATAACATTGCCATCGGCCTCAACATTTTTTGAAGGAGTTGCACTCTCAACACCATCGTTCATTATAACGTATTGATCACCAAACGTGGACTGTCGGTTTTGATCAGGGTACAATACGTTATACACGTCATCGAACATCTGTGTCGAACGAAGCACTCCATCCATCTCCGGGAGGTCCACTTCAAATTCACCCGTTTTAAAGTAGTTATCTCTCTGTATAATCGCAGCGTTTGCCCGTATTATCTGCTCAAAGTCGAGGTGTACACTTTCCGGAGCGTTTTTAAACTTATCAGGATTCTTTTGAATTTCGGCAACTAGCGTTGTTATATTGCCCATAGCCTCGTTCGGATTGGCTGCCTTTTTAACGTCTGTATAGAAATCATATCTGTAGTCGTCCTGCCCAATGAATGATACTACTGCTGGATCATCATCGTCAGTTTTAGCTGTTGTCTTCAGCTTACCAATCAAGTCTGCCATCGCAGTGTCTGGAATGAGTTCCTCACCCCTCGTACCAAAGAGATCGATACCACCCCGCTGTGCATCCTGCTCACGCGCACTTGAGAGCATAGACTTTATAGCTGCTACGTTTTTATTGTTAAAGTCATCCCCCAGACCTGATGTCAGGACTGCGTTCTCAATAGTATCTAGGCGTGTCCGTTCAGCCTGACGACGCTCCATCTCACGGCCAATGTTTCCCGTGAAACCTTTGACAAGACCTGATGCAAGTGCTATCCCGATACCCATTGCCTATGATTCCTTTTCATCTTTTTTCATTGACATGAAGCTATCCTCTTTCGGAGGTTCTGGATCGTCTCCCCTGCGATAACTCTCGTTGATCTTTTCACTTACGTACGCAAACATGGCCGGATTATTGTTTTGCATCATGGAGAAGAAGGTCGAGTCGTCCATCTCATCCTCAGTTAGTGCGTTTTCGTTTTCGAAGAGTCGGTAGGGCACGTTCTCTTCCTCCGCAACTGATGCGATATACATACCTAGAGGTCCCTTGATGAGCAAGCCCACATCTGGTGAGAACCCACCCTCCTGAAAAGCTTGAAATATATACCCCTCTACAAGCGATTCAACAGATGCTCCCACCATCAAGAGCTTCATCATCTCCTCACGTACGTGCGGCACCTCTAGCGAGTCTACAGCCTCACGAAGAACAATTTCAGGATTTACTTGTTGTTGCGGCTTTCCCCACGGCCAACGCTCGTTGTCGGACGTGAGACCATAGCCGGGAGGTGCCATAGAAAATGGGTCTTTGGCTTCGATAGTGCCGCGCATAGGAAGTTCTTCAGCCATCTTTACCTTACCTTAATATCACCGGGTTGTTTTGTAGCTAGAGTTTTGCGTCCCTGCGCTGCGGTGGGGCGAGTGACGTACTTTGCGGAGAAGTCTTGCATCTGTCGGTTTGTACTTTCGGTAAGCATACGGTTTATCGCTGAAGATACACGAGGGTCGGATTGTACCAGTTGCTGTACGGGGTCTAAGCGTACCGAACTTGATCGCGCCGAACCCAACCGCATCTCTCCGATAGATCGGGCACGGGGAATTTCCGGAGTAGAGAACGGACCCTTCTCTAGGTTTCCTTCTTTACCCAGCAGGCCACTGCTCATAAGGAATGACTGCGCTAGGTTCATACCCTTGCCCCCGCCCTGTTGTTGGGGGGAACCTCCACCGCCTGTAAGTAGGGAAAGTCCGATAGGTATTAGGGCTGTTAGAAATGAACTCATCGTTAATCTGATCCTTTATTTGCGTACCAAATAGCCAGCCAGTTTCCGATACCGGAAGCTAGTTCATCTTTTTGTTGTTGACTGTATAACTCTTTGGTGTTGGCAAACTCCATAGCCATTATGCCAATCTCGTGCTGTCGCTGCAGGAACGACTCGTTTTTCTGAAAGTTCCACGCCGCATTGTCACGGTACTTTTGCCACAAGTTATTCAGGGAGTTCTGACTTGCATTGAACAGGTTCTGCGCGTTGATACGATTCGTTTCGTTTTGCACGGCTGTGGCAGCAGTGTTGACCTGTCTGCGCCACTGGACATTAGACTGGTCGATGGCGAACTGCATATTCGAGTTGAACTTCTCACGGTTGTCGCGCATAGCAGCGTTGAACTGCCCCTGTGCGTTGATTTCTCCAGCATTGAACTGGTCTACAGCAGCCTTTCTGTTGGCGTTTGCTGTTTCGACTTGCGATCCTAGTTCAGCAAAGAACTCCTCGACCTGCAACTCGTTCTTGGCGTTGAACTGTTGACGTGCATTCTCTTCGGCAGCGTCCTTGAAGACGGCCTGCGTGAGGGCATTGTATGAAAGAGTATCAGCCTTCTGTTGTGAATCGAGATTCTTTGTCTCTGTGGCCAGTAACAACTGTGCGTTTGTTACCGCGCTTTGCAGACGAGCAGACAGATTCGCCTTGTCCATACCAGCGATCTGTGCGGCGTTAGCTAGGGCTGTCTGCTGTTGATTGTTCAGATTTTGTAACTGTATCGTGGCGTACTTGTTTGCATCCTGTGCAGCGATAACAACGCCCGACTCCATAACAGCCTGTGTCATAGCCGCTGCAGCCATAGACGAGGCACCCAAGCCACGTGCCTGCATAACACCGGCTACCTTGCGTACGGCAGGTGCGGCCCATGCTGGCATAGGCTTGCCCTCTTCGATGCTGCCAAGCAACTCGCCAAGCTGATATTGGACAGTGGCGCGTTGGTCGAGTTCCTGTGTGGCAGCAGTAGCCATCGCTCCCTGAGACAACGTACCCTGTACTTGGGCCATGTCAATTTCTGGTGCTGCGCCTATCTGTGCCGCATCCATCGTTGTGATCTGCGGAGCTATTTGTTGTGTTGACGCTACTTGTCCTAGATCAGCCGAAGCTGTGGGGGCTGTCACTTGAATCCCTGTTGTAGGAGCAATCGCGGTAGGGGCTGTTACATTTCCCACGAGTTGAGTACCAGCAGTAGACTGTATCTCTTCATCCTCAACTGTAGGTAGAACAGCAGTTACTTGCGGTACACCTGTACTCTCACCCGCCGCTACCTCGCCTATCTGATTCATAAGGTCTGCGTCGGTGGATATTTTATTTACGTCAGACATACTAATTCATTCCCATAAATACTGTAACTACCATAGCAACCACCATCACCGTGCTACCCATTATCATTGCTTCCAGCCGCCACATGCGCTTGTCTAGTGCTTCCAGTTTTTCTTGCACAGAAGCGTACCGAATGGCGCACTCCTTCTCGTGTGCCTCAAGTTCCATCTGGGTTTTGAGTACGGGTTCCATCGCCAGTTTCATCAGTCGGCGTCAGCTATGGTCAATATGCCGTCATCTACTTTAGCCTGAATGTCATCAGGCAAACTAGATTGATTAGCTGACAACCAAGACTGAAACTCTGGGTCGTGTGCAAGACAGGTCCGACGCACCAAACCATCAGCATCTGTGCGTTGGTAGATTACCTCGTTATCTTCGTTTGTTTTCATAACAGAATAAGACATTTACAACTCCGCACTTACGCCAATATACCCTGACGCATTTACTATTCTATAGTTATATGTTCCAGTAGCACTATTCAGTGAACTAAATGTTAAATCAATTGCACAGGTAGTTTTACTTGAACTACCTCTGATAGCGGGAACAGCACTACAAACTTGTGTAGCTCCATTACCCCATGACCCGTAATGTGCGGCTGTGCCACTTTGGTCAATGGCGGTTGGAGCAGCCCTCATTTCAACGGGCAATGGTAACATTGCCATAGCTGCTGTAGTAGTATATACACCGCCAGCAGCAAAGTAATTATTGTCTCCGTTATAATTTATTCTGAAATAATACCTCTGACACCTAGCCAACTCATCCGCAAATGACCGATGCTCAAACGGCGTGGCCTGTTCGCCAAGTTCCATCTGGACTCCGGTGATAAACAATTCGTTGTCAGTGCTAGAAAAGAATGAATCAATACCTGCGGCCCTGTCAGCGTTGCTCTGCGCTTTCCATGTACTAGCATTGTATGTGCCGCTGCTATAGGTAGAACCCCCATGAAGCCACATATTAAGATACAGACCTACTGCATTGTCGTTTGCGACTGTACCACTTGTGTCGCCGGGAAATGTAATGGAGAAGCGTTGCCAAGAAGTTGTTACATCAAACTGCTGCTGAATAATGCGGGAGTTTTCAGCGTCTTGGATTTCTAACATGTATTTTTTAGCCGTTCCTTTAGCATAAAAAGATACAGTTACAGCTTTTGCTGACGATGTTCCTTTGGCAAGTTGTTGCAGATTTTGTCCTTCTATTCTTTGTTGAATTGTAAACGCCTCACCAGCAGCTATTGAAGTATCAGCAGTTGTGCAGTCTAGTTTGTGTGCAAATCCAAACCCCGGTAAATCTGTTATAGCTGCCTGTGAAGCAGTAAACCTTCCGGCAGTTGCGTCACCACCATTAAGACCATACCTAAATCTGTCCAAGACTTTGTATGTGTCGCCAGTGCCACCAATGCCTGTTGCTGACGTAGCCCTTTGACTGACCTGCATCGCACCGTTGATAACAAGGTTCCTGTTCGACAACGCCGTCTGCGAACCAATCAGTGCGGCGAGTTCTGCTGCCTTGCTCATGCGAGGTCTCCCGTGGCTGTGAAGCGAGTATATGCCTCGTCATACTGACTTCCGTCATTACTCGCCCGTGTCTCCAAATCCTGACTACCTGCTGCTGGTGTGTTCAACCGAACATTTGCGTTAGAATTACTTGAGCCGCCAGCACCCGATGCACTGTAGTTTGCGTTACCAAAGTTTGAAGAATAACTGGGTGTGTAGCTTCCAGTGCCGTTGTCTACAACGCCGCTGATGTTGAAGCTGTCACGCAAGGCGATAGTTCCTGTGCCATTCAAAGACATCCACGCTTTTGCTGTACCCTCTGCGACATACGACATGCCAATGCTGTTGTTCCCGCTGGCATCCTTCAGGGTGTTTACTCTCAGTTCACTAGCCATTATGCCAATACCCCCACTGTCATGCCAAATACACTGTCAGTGTCTTCATCTGTCGTGCTTGTGTGTTCATGCGACTGATAGCCTACTCGTCCTGTTGTCATGTTACCTTGCCGTGTACCAATAGCTTGGTCTTCGGCTCTGTGTCCGTTTGTACATGCACAAATATTATCTGTTGATAACAGACCGCTAGTGAAATGCGACTGATAAACGCCAGTAGCTTGGTCAACGATAGAACTTTGGTTCAAGCTGTCTCGTGTAGAGATAGTGCCTGTACCATTGATATTAGTCCAATGCTTCAGCACACCTTCCTGAAGCGTCATTGTCACAGAAGCGTCAGCAGTAATTGTAATCTGGTCTGCTGCGGTTACACCCTGCATTTCATCGACTTTGAGTATGCTTGCCATTATGCGAGGTCTCCGTGTGTAATCAAACCGTGCTTTTGGTCAGAGTCCGTATCTGCGTGGTTTACATTTCTTGCTCGACAGCCCGATGTTGTTTTATTAGTCGAGTTAAGGCCAAAAATAACGGCTCCAGCTTCTGATGCCCCAGAACCAGCGTATAAAGCATTAACCATATTGTTCGTGAAATTGTAATTATAGTGGCCTGTTCCTATGTCACTGCTGGAACTCACGTTGTTGCTATCCAGAATGCTTGCATCTGTGTCGCCGTTCACCCACGCCTTCGCAGCGTATTGCTTGGTCAACGTCGCAGCAGACGTACCGTCCTTCGCAGCAATCGTGTCTACATTCAATACGCTGGTCATACGATGCTCCAATATCCGTTAACAGTGACGGTGGCACTCTGCGTAATCGGCCCTGCTGACACACCGTTCTCATCG
>Ga0208428_1000648_pt1 | contig 15667 bp, 22 predicted proteins | sample DEB08_DNA_11_FD_184535 | JGI IMG/M metagenome (GOLD analysis project Ga0208428, IMG submission 184535) | Aqueous microbial communities from the Delaware River and Bay under freshwater to marine salinity gradient to study organic matter... | ecosystem: Environmental > Aquatic > Marine > Coastal ... | reverse complement strand
AGACCGCAAAATTGTAAATTCAAAGTTTAACTTGGAACAACTTGAATTCGGCAAACAAGCGTTTGTGACTGCTTTAAAGGAATTGTTGTAGTATGAATCCAATCAACGGAACAACTTTTTTGTTGTATAAAGGCGACATCGCGGTTGGTCACACAACGGGTGTTGCCTTGACGTTGGACGTTGACCTTGTTGAAAGCACAAACAAAGATTCACTTGGGTTTCAAGAATTATTGCCCGGCGTTCGTTCGGGTCAACTTACTGCAACGGGTTTCACTAATTATGACGACGCCGTAAACTTTGAAGAACTTGCGGACATGGTATTGACGCGCACCCGCGCTGAATTCTTTTTGTCGCAAGCTACGGGCGCACAAGGACTTGTTTTTCAAGGCGAAGGATTTGTCACAAGTGTTGAAGAAGTTGCGGAAATGGAAGCCGTGACGTCGTTTGACCTTGAAATCACCGTGACCGGACTTTATTCAATTATCGATGAAACTGACGGTGAAATTTGGAACTTTGCAAACGACATTTGGAATCAAGTTGACATAAATTGGAACAACATTTGACAATTTTAAAATACGTATATTTGTATAAAATTTTTAAACCATGGCAACATCTGGAGTTTTTAACGGAACCGACTTAATTGTAAAACTTGATACAAACGGCGGTACACTTGCGAAAGTTGGTCACACGACTTCGTGTTCAATTTCACTTTCAAATGATTTGCCCGAAGCTACAACCAAAGATTCAGGCGGATTCGCTGAACACATTGCGGGTGTTATTTCCGGGGAAATTTCTTTTGACGGTTTGGTTGTTTACGATGAAAGTGGTTCACCAACACCAAAGAACGCAATTGACCTGGCTGACTTTTTACTTGCACGAACCAAACTTGACGTTTCTTTTGGAACTGAAGAAACTGGCGACGCAATTTATCAAGCTGACGGATTTTTATCAAGCGTTGAAATCAGCGCGGAAATGGAAAGTCCCGTTTCATATACGGGTTCAATTACATTGACCGGTGCGATTACAAAGGACACAAACTAAAATAACGTAAAAGGGGATTATAATGGCAAACAGAAAAAGGGGGTTTTACACCGTGAAACTTGGTGGGAAAAACCGCACGTTGCATTTTAGCATGAATTTTTGGGCAAACTTCACCGACGAATTGAATTTGCCTATTGACCAAATTGGTAATGTTTTCCAAGGGGGCGTTTCAATAACTGCGATTCGCGCCCTTGTTTATTCTGCATTATTGGCGAATGAACAAGAACAAGGAAACGAAATTGACTTCACAATTTTCACGGTTGGCGCTTGGCTTGAAGACCTTGACGCAAATGAACTTGAAAGCATTGTTGAAGCAATGACCGAATCAAAAATTCTTGGTAACGACTTGAACGCGGGCATAAAACGCAACGTCACAAAATCCACAAAAGCGTCGGGAAAGTAAATACCCGACTTACTTGGAATCATTTGCTTGACTACTACATCGGGCAAGTCGGGGTTCAACCAAAAGATTTTTGGTCATACACTTGGGCGGAAAATCAATTGCTTGGCGAAGCGCATACAATCAAACAAAATTTGGAATGGGAACGAACGCGCTATGTTGCAACAATGTTGTTCAACATTAATTGTTCAAAGCGTGCGCAAATGATAACGCCCGACAAACTTTTCCCATTGCCACAAGACGTTTATTTGGAACGTGGAAAACCAAAGTCAGAACCAAAACAAGCAATGGAATTTTTGAAACGTGTTGAACAAATGAAGCAAAAAAACCAGTCAAAAAAATGACCCTTTTTTTGTTTTATGTTAAATTAAAAAAACATTTTTAAAATCAAAAAAACCTTTAAATTCCTACGAAGGAAAATTGCGCCTATTTCACGAACTATTTTTTTTTATATATATATATGCCAAAAGGGTCAAATGCGCTTAAAACGCACGAAAACCGCTTTAAAATGGATTTTACCCTTTTTTAAAAAAACACGTTTTTTAGTATAAAAACGACGTGAATTCCTACAAAAAAACACCGCAATAAATTTCGTATTTTTGTGGAAAACTTATCCATGTCAAACACATTGAAAGTCGTCTTGACGGGCGACGCGTCGCAACTGAATTCGGCACTTAATAAGACAAGCGCACGTTTGAAAAACTTTGGTTCAAAGGCGCAAGCAATAGGTTCAAAAATTTCAAGAAACTTGACAATGCCGTTGACATTGGTTGCTGGTGCATCGGTAAAACTTGCGGTTGACTTTGACAAGTCAATGACAAAGATTGAATCCCTTGTTGGAATCGCGGGTGATGAAGTTGCCAAAATGGGTGAAACCGCCAAACAAATGGCAACCGACACGGGACGTTCAGCATCGGAAGCCGCTGACGCATTGTTTTTTATTACGTCCGCCGGTTTGGAAGGTGAACAAGCAATGAACGTTTTGAACGCATCTTTGAAAGCCGCCGCGGTTGGACTTGGTGACACCGCAACTGTTGCCGACCTTGCAACGTCCGCAATGAATGCTTACGGCGCGGACACCTTGGGGGCATCGGACGCAACTGACGTTTTGGTTGCCGCCGTTCGTGAAGGTAAACTTGAATCATCTGAACTTGCTGGCGCAATGGGTTCAGTTTTGCCAATCGCGTCAAACATGGGTGTTTCATTCAACGAAGTGGGTGCGGCATTTGCGGCAATGTCCCGAACGGGTACGAACGCCGCGGTTGCATCAACACAATTGCGTGGAATCCTTAATGGTTTATTGAAACCAACAAAAGAAGCTGAAGATGCACTTTCCGGAATGGGATTGTCGTCGGCTGACCTTCGTAAAACAATTCGTGAAGACGGTTTATTGGCAACCCTTGAAATTTTAAAAACAAACTTTGAAGGCAATGACGAAGCCGCCGCAAAGGTATTTGGAAACGTTCGTGCATTGTCCGGGGTCATGGATTTATTAGGTGCGGGCGTAGATTCAACCCGTGAAATCTTTGCGGAAATGAACAAGGTTCAAGGCGCGACGGCAACCGCATTTGACGCAACTTCACAATCCGCATCGTTTCAATTGCAAAAAGCATTGACCGGTGTTCGTAATTCATTGACAGAAGTTGGCGGAACCTTATTGTCAGCGGTATTGCCACACATTCAAAAATTCACAAGTTTTATTCAAGGATTGGTTCAATCTTTTATGAACTTGAATCCACAAACCCAAAGTTTGGTTTTGGGACTGACTGCAATTGCCGCGGCACTTCCGGCAATTTTAAGTGTTGCGGGTGCATTAGCAACGGCACTTGGTGCGATACTAACGCCCGCCGGACTTGTTGTTGCCGCACTTGCGGCGGTTGCAACAATTGTTGTTCAAAACTGGGGCGTTGTAAAAAAGACGCTTGTTGACGTTGCAAACTATTTTATTGACCTTTACAATGAATCATTGGCGTTTCGTTTAATCATTGAAGGGTTTGTTGCGTTATTTAAAACAATATTTGACGCCGGTGTCGCGCTTGTCAATGGCTTAATCAATCAATTCAAAATTGCCGCGAATTTTATCAAGGGACTTTTTTCAAATGTTGGAAAAATTGTGCAAGGTGCTTTTTCATTAAGTCCAACCATGATAAAAGAAGGACTTGCGGGAATTAGTGATGTTCTCATTGACGGTGTTACCGACACGGCGGAAAATGTCAAAGACGTGTTTGCCGACATTGGAACTTCAGGGGCGGAAAACTTTACCGAAGCATTTGAAAAATCTATGCGTCCGCAAAAGATTGCGAACGTGACTGAAGAAGGATTGCAACAAGGACTTGACAATGTTGTTTCTTCAATTAAAAGCAAAGTCGCCGGAATCTTTACAGTTGGCGGGGCTGGCGCAACTGCAACGGGCGCAACGACTGCAACGGGCGGTGAAGCTGACCCAACATTTTCAAGTGTATTTGGAACGCCTGAAGCCGAAGCGTTTGACCCGAATGCGGTTGAATTTATTGACGACGTAGATTTTGAAGAATTACATGCTGGGATTGATGCAACAGTCAACAAGATGAATCAAATGAAATCTATTTCGGAACAAATGGGACAAGGTATTTCGGACGCATTTGGCGCAATGGGACAATCAATTGTCGAATCCCTTGGACTTGCTGACGGGGCGTTTGGTTCATTTCTTTCGTCTTTTATTACAAATGCGATGCAATTTATTGCGGTGTCATTAGCGCAATCAATGGGGTTTGCGGTTCAGGGTGCCGCACAATCCGCCGCCGCCGCCGGACCATTTGCCGCGTTCGTACTTCCAGCGCTTATTGCTGGGGCAACCGCCGCGATTTCGGGTGCATTTAAAAAGGTTCCAAAGTTTGCAAACGGTGGTATTGTATCAACACCAACACTTGGAATGTTCGGGGAATATGCGGGCGCACGTCAAAATCCTGAAGTTGTTGCACCGCTTGACCGATTAAAATCAATGATTGAACCAAGGGGCGCGCAACAAGTTGACGTTGGCGGTTCATTCCAATTGCGTGGTCAAGACCTTGTTGTTGCATTACAACGCGCCGAAACAAATCGTGGACGTATAAAATAAAAAAATGGCTTACGGGGTTAAATATCGACTTGAATTTTCCGATGTTTTGGGAAACGCAAAAAAAATTGAAATTGAAAAAGACGGCTATTCAGGAACGGTGTTGCCATTAATTGGAACCGCCGACCCGGTTTCTATTAAGTGGGAAGGCGACGACGACTTTTATTCGCCAATCATTGGTTCGACTTGTACGTTAAATTTATTTGTCACCGACACGGTTCAATATGATAATTTTTACGCATTTAATGAAGAAGAATTTAAGGTCAAAATTTACTACAAAGACGACGCCGATGTTTATCGATTATACTGGGCGGGGTTCATTGTGACGGATTCATACAAACAATCACTTCAATCAACACCTTTTGAAATTAGCATACAAGCGCATGACGGGATTGGACTTTTGTCAACGCAATTCATGGAAATTAGAAACACCGACGGTTTTCAATTGGCAACCGGCGTGATTAATAGGGATTTGATTTTAAATTTTATTGTTGATGCAATTGCAAAAACAAACCTTGAATTGAATGTTTATATAAGTACGGGATTCAGAACAAATGTATTTGATAATTCGGGCGGAAATACTTTTTCAAAATACACAAATGATTTGAAGGTTGTTGATTGTAAAACATTTATTGAAAATGTATGCAAAAAAATAAACGCAAGAATTTTTCAATCACATGGCAATTGGTATGTCATAAACAATTCGGAATATCTTGACCATGATTTTTTTGATGACCAAGTTGACGGTACAATTTCGTCAAACATCAGAAATGCGGAAACAAAAATGTTGCAAACTGAAGGTTCTGAAAATCCTGAATTTGCGGTTTATTTAAACAATGGAAGCTTTGTTTTTAATTCTTCAGGAACAGATGTTTTAATTAAAACAAAAACCGATTTGACACCAATAAACAATGATTTAATTGTTGAATACATACCGCCGACAAAAATTATTGAAACAACTGCAAATTTATTGTCAAGAAATGATTTTGGAAAAATACAAAACAACGACCCGTTTTTTGAATTACCAACAAACAATTGGACAATCACTTCCAGTCGCGCCGAAATCGGTGAATTTGGCTACGCTTTAAAAGGAACGCATTCAATAAGAACAAATCAATCAACAAATAGTTCTTCAACATTTACACAAATGTTTTTGGGGGCGTCAAATGACCCTGGTGACACCTTGACGTTTTCAAAAGATAGTTCGGTCAATTACAGTTTTAACTACTATCTAAACGGAACACTTGGAACCGGTTCGTCAGTTCCTTTTGCTATTAATTACAATATCGAAAGAATATACAATTTTGGAACACTTTCGCAAGTGTCTGAATTTTGGGACACCGAAAATGAAGAATGGGTTTCAACTGCGCCAAATAATCAATTTGAAGTTGACACCGCAAATTCTTGGCAAAGTTTTAATGTCACAACAACAGAAACACAAAGAAGAATAAATTGCGTCACTAAATTGATTTTTTATTTACCTTACAAACATAGCGGAACAAACATGACGCATTTGTATTTTGATGACATTAGGTTTGAAAAAGATGAAGACTTTTTTAAAAATGAAATTTCATCAAGGGAATTGACAATCAATTCAAGAAAATTAGAAAACAAATACAATGACATTCAAGGTTTGACGTCAGCACAACGCGCAAGAAGTGGGACATTGTTGTCATTTGAAGAACTTACAACACAACAAAAAATTAACGACTTTAGAACTTTTTTATCAAGGTATGAAGGAACGTTTTACAATAATATAAAAACGCCAATTTCGCCAAGGAATAAAATTTGGGTTGACTTTACAAAAGTTTTTATTCAATATGTAAACGGCGGACAAGAAGAAAATCGAATATACACAAATGATTCAGTTGCTGACATTAGTGTCGGCGATTATGTTACTGGCGGAAATCCGTCAAGTCCAATCACAACAGAAATTCAAGTCACACAAGTTGTCACGGGTTCGCCAAACTATATTGTGATTGACGACGATTATCAATCAAATGTTGGTGACGTTTTTGCAATTACTGAACAATCATTTGTCAATGTCCCGGTTTCAAATGAATATGCAACACACGAACCCGTTTCATGTATGATTGATTCAATGGAATACAACGTCAAAGCAAACACCGTTTCAGTTGTCATGCACGTTCCAAATCAAGATGACGACGTTTCTTCAACTTTCAATCAAACATTTGAATAAGACACAAACGTCCCTTCCCTTGTTTGCTGACCCCCAATTTCTTTTGAATGCGGGGGTTTTTTTATTTTTTTTTAAAAAAACTTTTGTAATTAAAAAAATTCTTTTATATTTGTACTATAAAATTAAAACAATGAAAAATCTTAAAAATTTAAAAAATTACAAAACACTTGAAAGATTGGAATTGAAGGCAACCGATACAAGAGGAACAAGAATGCCTTCATTGAAAATGGTTGCGCGCCTTTTGGACGAACTTGGGATTGACAACATTTGTCATGAAACTTCAACCCAAAAATGGTCAAAACCTTCCGGCTATCGTTATTACACAAGCGGCGGTTCGCGAACTTATAATGGTTATGACCTTTGGATTCCTGAAATTAATATGCGTTTAGATTCAACGGAAACTTATTATTCTTGGAACGCTTATTCAAATGCACGGGAAATTCTCGAATTGATTCGGGAAAAAACATCTTAAAAATCAACCGCCTTCGGGCGGTTTTTTATTGAAACATATTTTTTTATTTTAAAATTTATTTTGTAAATTCGCAATGATTATGAACAAAAATGAAATCACAATCACACTTTCGCGAAACGAAATCGCCGAAGTGTTGTCAACTTTTCGAACTGCAAAAACGCAATTCGATTTTTGGCATGAAAGTCAAGAATTGACATTTCAAAAATTAAACACTATCATTCAAAATTTTGAAAGTATGAATGGAATATTTGAATGGCATTTTAAACAAGAATTGCAACGCTTAAAAATAAAACGTTTTGACGTGTGCAAAATCCTTGATTGTACAATGCCAACGCTTAAAAGTCGTGTCGAAAATCCCGGTTCGATTACGATTAATGAAATGAACAAATTGGTCAATGCGGGATTTGACCGTCTAATTTTTTTGAACAATGAAGAAAATCAACATCAAGGGAAAGGAATACATTCCAGTCAATGAACGATTGATTCACTTCAATAATCAACCACAATTCAAAGGTTGGTCAATTGTTGAATCAGTTGTTTCAATAGACGAGAAGGAAGGAATTTTCAAAGTCACTATTGTTGATGACAACGGCGCTGAAAAAGCGTCGGCGCATTCGCAAGAATATCGCGATTCATCTTACATAAATAAAACGTCATTTGTCGAAAACGGTTTTACGTCCGCACTTGGACGCGCACTTGGTTATTTAGGAATCGGAATTGACACGTCGATTGCGTCGGCTGAAGAAGTCGCAAACGCGGTCAACAATCAATCCAAACAAACCAAACCGCAAGCGAAACCAAAACTTACAAATGTACAATTGGAAAAAACTTTGAATGGAACACCGCATCAAGCGAAAAAGGTGTTTGAAAAATTTGAAGTCAGCGCGCAACAACGCGAAAAAATCGTGCAAAAATTTAGCGCGTAAATATTTTTTTTAACATTAATTTTTAATTTTTTAACATGGAAAACACAAAAACGCTTGTTAACGGTTTAATCGTCAAGCAAAACCCAAGCCGACCGGACTTTGTCATTGGTTCGCTTTCATTTAAGATTGAAGAATTCGCAAAGTTTGTGAAGGAACACAACAAAAACGGTTGGTTGAATGTTGACCTTTTAACGTCAAAAGCGGGCAAACCTTACGCCGCTTTGAACACGTGGGAACCGGATTCAAAAGCAAACAATTTTGAAACGATTCCAAGTGACCAAGTCACAAAAGGAAACAACGACGATTTGCCGTTTTAATTTAGCAATCAAAGGGAACGCCCCCCGGTCATTCGGGGGGTTTTAAATTTTAAACAATGAAGAAAATAAAAGATACAAACGAACAATATCATTCAAGCGACGCAATAAGCGCGTCGGGACTGAAATACATATACCAAAATTCAGTTCAAAAATTCTTACAACGACAAGCATTTTCGTCAAAAGCAATGAACCTTGGTTCGGCGGTACATGCGGCAATGTTGGAACCGGCGGAATACATCAACGACTTTCATGTTATGCCAAAAATTGACGGGCGCACAAAAGCCGGAAAAGAAGAAAAGGCAAAACATGAAGAATTGTCAAAAGGAAAAATACTTTTGACCGCTGACGAAAACGAAATTGTTTCAAGCATTTCGGGCAATTACAATCAACATGAATTGGCACGAAAGTATTGCACCGGTGAAATTGAAATATCACACTACAAACAACACGAAGGCGTTGACGTTCGTATTCGCCCGGACGTTGTGAACTACAAAGAAGGGTTTATTTCAGATGTCAAAACTTGTCAAGACAATTCGCCAAAGGCATTTCGTCGTGACGTTTACAAATACGGCTATCCAATCCAAGCGGTGTTCTATTCGGAAATGTTGGGGATTGACCCGTCCGAATTCCGATTTATTGCCGTACAAACCAAACACCCGTTTTCGGTTGAAGTTTACGCAATGAGTGAACAAATGATTGAATACGGTCGTGAAGGTTGGAAACAAGCATTTCACGATTGGAAGTTTTACAAAGAAACTGGAATTGCACTTGGACACCAAACGCCGGAAGTGAAAGACGACGGCACTTTAATTTTATAACAATGGAAACACACAAACTAATCAAAAAAACAATCAACAAGTTTTTTAATATTGATATTGACAAACAAACAAGAATTGAAAAATATGTTGAAGCGCGAATGATTTACTATTGGATTTGCTACTATTTTACAAATATGAATTTGTCAAAGATTGCAAAGACGGTAAACAAAAACCATGCAACCGTTTTACATGGAATCAAGAACTTTCCTGACTTTATGGAAACTGACAAAGAATTTAAAGAAAAATTCCTTGGTGTCTATTCAATAATAAAAGACAAAGTCAATAAGAACACAAACAAAATGAGTTTGGAAGAATTGACATTTCGATACAATCAACTTTTGATTGAAAATGACAAATTAAAAGAAACAATAAAAAATTTGCAAAATTAAAATGTTTTTGTTTAATTTTGGTAAAACAAACAACTTGAAAGGTTTCAAAAAATATCTTGGTGAAGAAGACAAACTTCAAAGAAGTGTTGTCACCTATCTGAATTGGGAATATCCTGAAGCAATTTTCACACACGTTCCAAATGAGGGGCGCCGCACACCGTTTGAAAGATTTAAATTCAAACACCTTGGTTCAAAAGCTGGCGTCCCTGACTTGATGATATTCAACACAAATTGTGATTTCAATGGACTTGCAATTGAATTGAAAGTTGGACGAAACAAGCCGACCGAACTTCAAATTCAATGGCTGAAATGGCTTGATGAGTGCGGTTGGGAAACGCATGTCTTGTATAATTTTGACGACGTGAAAAGTGTTTTGGATTTGTATTTTTTCAAGGTAAAAAACATTTGACATGAAATATCGAAACGTTTACTTTGACGAATCAAATCAAAAAATCCGCTGGACAACAAGCGCGCCCGAAGGTTTTATTTACAACTATGAATTTGTTGGTAAAATGACCCGGGTTGAATTTGACTTATTGATTGAAATACTTTGGGATTTATACGAAAACGACATTATTCCTTTTGAAATGTTATTTTCCAAATTTTCTGAAATACGAACGTTTTGCGATAAGGTGAAGGAAATCATTGACGACCTTCAAGAGTAAAAGAAACAACGAAACAATGAAGTGCAATTTAATATTCAAACCGAAACGGTTTGATATATACACACCCGTTCCAACTTCAATTTTTAGAATCAAGGGAATATCGCTTGGGGCGGTTGGTTTGTATTGTTATTTACTATCGCATGAAGACAATATGACAATCACAATCACGTTTTGCGCAAACCATTTCAAAGACGGCAAAGACGCGATTCGCGCCCGGCTGAAGGAACTTGAAACCTTTGGTTTGGTTCGCCTTGAAACAGTAAAAAATCAAGGCGTTTTCCGTGGGTACAACTATCATTTGATTGACCCCACCGCGTCGGAAAATCCGACGGGGGGTGTTGGATTTACCGCAACGGAAAATCCGATACAAAGATATATCTATAATGATGATAATGACATTATAGATAATAACATAAATAAAATAAAGAAACCTCGGAATCCAAAAACAAAGGAATTTCCGCCCCATATTAAAAAAGCATTTCCGCACTTTGTTGACCTTTTTCCAAAACGAAATCAACCCAAAACCGAACCACAAAGATTCAACTGGATTGACTGCATTGATAAAATTGAACGAATTGACAAATACAACCTTCGTGAAGTTTATGAAGTTTGCAAGCGTTTGCGTGTTGACGATTTTTGGAAACATAATTTCTTGACCATTTTAAAGCTACGTAATGTCGATAAAAACGGCGTGAAGTACATTGACCGGTTCATGGCACAATCGTCGCTTAAAACGCGCCCAAATGCGTTTAAGAGGGTTTCCGGGCTTATTAAGTTTGTAACGTATGAAGACAAAGGAAAAAAAATCGGGGCGAAAACAAACAACGGGAACTTGTATGACTACAACTTGAAACAACTACTTTCCGAAACTGAATACAACGAAATCTTTAAATACATGTACAATGAAAACAAATGACAATTTTGCTTATGATTTACAAGTTGGACAACACGGCGAAAACATATTTGCCGACCTACTGACCGGAAAAAAAATTGAAGTCAAAACCGACTTCATTGCATCACGAACCGGGAACCTTTATGTTGAATTTGAATGTTGGGGAAAACGAACTGGACTTGCAACAACCAAGGCGGATTTTTGGGTTTTCCTAATCATGAAACAAGGAACAAACAAAAACGAATTTGGACTTGATGAAATTGAAATCATTAAGTTTGTATCGACAAAGCGACTGAAAACCATTTGTCGAGAATGGTTGAAACACAATGAAAAAGTCAAAGGCGGTCGCGAATCAAATGCCTTTGGTTGTCTAATCAAAATCAATGATATATGAATATTTTTAAAAATGAAATTTTGCAATTCGGATTCTTTATTTTGTTTTGCGTTTTTACATGGTTGATGTTTTTTGCTAACCTTGCAACGGCGTTTCACGATTGCACAAAATTTTGCATGCCATGAGAACGAAATATGACTTTGCCGCATTTGGCTTTTTTGGAATTTTAGTTTGTTTAATTTTGATATTTTTTGCACAATGAAAAATTGGGATTTTATAAAAGCATGCGAATACTTTAAAATGCTAAACGGTCACGAATTCAAAGAAATTCTGTTTGACCGTGAACACCCGTTGAATGATTATGCGCGTGACTATTTTTATTCAATGGACTAAACAAAAACGAAACAATGATTGAAAAACTTGCAAACCTTGGAATAAATTTGAAGAACAGAACAAACGGGGAACTTAAAACAAAATGTCCGAAGTGTTCACACAATAGAAAAAACAAACACGACGAATCGTTGTCGGTGAATATTTCAACCGGACTTTATAATTGCCACAATTGCGGTTGGTCGGGCGGTGTTATGTTTCAAAAAAAATCGGAATACATCATTCCGGAAAAAGTGAACGCCGACGTGACTGAACGCGTTTTGAAATGGTTTGACGGTCGCGGTATTACTGAACCGACCCTTGTCCATTGGCGAATAGGTGAATCACTTGAATACATGCCGCAAGTAGGTTCAAAGCGTCGTTGTATAAATTTCAACTATTTCCGGGACAATAAGATTGTGAACGTGAAGTTTCGTGACGGTGAAAAAAACTTCAAAATGACTTCCGGTGCTGAACTTATATTTTACGGCATTGACAACATCAAAGATTCAAAAACGTGTTACATTGTTGAAGGCGAAATGGACGCACTTTCATTGCATGAAGCTGGATTGTATTCGGTTTGTTCAGTTCCAAACGGGGCGTCAAAAGGAAATGCCCGTCTTGATTATTTGGACAACTGTTTTGAATACTTCAAAAACAAAACTGAAATCGTTCTTTGCACCGACAATGACGACGCCGGGTTGCAATTACGAAATGAACTTGCAAGGCGGTTTGGACAACACCGTTGTAAATACGTTGATTTCGGCGACTTTAAAGACGCCAACGAGGTTCTTGTCACCAAAGGCGCGGAAACATTAAGGAACGTCATCAAAAGCGCGAAAAACTTTCCATTGGAAGGCGTGCTTAATGTCAATGATATTTGGGAAAACGTTTTGGCGTATAATGAAAAAGGCGTTCAGAATTATTCCATTGGACTTGCGGAATCGGATTCGTTTTTCAAAATGTCTTGGGGTGAATGGACTGTTGTCACGGGCGTTCCTAATTCGGGAAAGTCCGACATTGTTGACCAAATCTTTTGCAACGTTGCGACAAAATACGGATTTCGTTGTGCTATGTTTGCGCCTGAATCATTTCCGTATGAAGGTCACATCAAAAGAATTGCAAACAAACTGAATCAAAAACATTGTGACAATGATGACCTTGAAAACACAAAGGATTTTATTGAAGAACATTTTCATTGGATTCGGATTGACCTTGAAAATCTTACTTTGAAAAATATATTGAATAAGTTCCGGGAACTTGTATTCCAAAAAGGAATCAACGTTTTTTGCATTGACCCGTTCAACATGCTTGACCATTCGGCGCAAAGGGATTTTAGTTACATTGGAAAAATACTTTCCGAAATCACACAATTCGTTCAACAAACAAACACCCATTTGTTTTTAGTTGCGCACCCAAGAAAAATTGAATCGGAAAATGGGGTGTACAAAAAGCCAACGTTGTACGACGTTTCGGGTTCTGCTGACTTTTTTAATAAAGCGTACAATGGTTTAATTGTTTACCGTTGCATCGGACAAAAAACAAGGTACAAATCCGACCTTGTGAAAATATACATTGAAAAAGTAAAGAGAAAGGAAAACGGTCAAATTGGTGATTTTGACGTTGCACCTGACTTTAATTCCGGCGGGGTTTACAAACCTATTGACAAAAATGACAAAGCGTTTGAAGTGATAAAGGACAACACAAACATTCCATTTTAAAAAATTTGTTTAAAGTTAAAAAATAAAAAATTGGACTATACAAAAGCATTTCGGGCGAAATCATGGTGCAATAAAAACGGCATCAAAATATACATTGTCGCAACCAAAAAAGGATTGTTCATTGACATTTGGGACAATGGCAAAGTTAGACGTTCGCCAAACATTTACAAAAACAATAAAGAAGCGTCAAAAAAGATTTGGGAATTGTATTTGTATCTTTGTGAAAAATACAAGACATGATATTTTCGTTTAGCTTTTTTCCAATTGAGGGAATTGTGTTTGGTGTTCACTATATCAATTCGGATAATTACCCGGAATTGTTTCAAGAAGAAGTTGAACAAACGCATCATTCATTGCAATTTTTTATTTTAATTTTTGGGATTTCAATTGTTTGGAAATGAAATGGAACTTCACACAAATAGCACAAAAGCCGCGTAAAAAACGCAAAGGCGTTCATTCAAAAAACGCATCAAAGGGTCAAACTGGCTACAAAAAACAGTCCCGCGGACAAGGAAAAAGGCGATAATTTTACAAAACATCAAAACGCCATTAGACGCATTTTAAAGCGATTTCCCGCATTCTAAGGTGTTTTTGAATACCATATACCAAAAAACAAAGTTCGTGCAATACGCGCAATTTTCCTTCGTAGAAATAAAAAAAAATTTTGTTACAAAAAAAACATTTTTAATTTTCCAAATTTTTTTTATTATTTAGAATCCATATAAATTAAAAGAATAATTTGTTTTTTAAAAAATACTTTTTTTAATTTGTGTCATAAATTTAAAATCAAATACAATGAAAAATCAAAATGTAGCACAATTCAGAATCAACGACAGATTCAAATTAAGTTTATCAGATTGCGGACAAGACCGAGGGTTTGAAGCAATGTTGATTGACTTCGATTCAAAAAGTTCAGACGCAAGACATGTAAAAGATGACGGAAAGTTCGTTGAATTTATTAATGTAGGCGACGGGTTTCGTGTTTGGGACATTGACGGATTGCAAAGCGCAATCAAAGACGCCAAAGCCAAAGCAAACAAAATTGTAAAAGAAGAAGTTTTGCAAGACAACAAAGAATTGTTTATTAATTAAAATCCAAAACAATGAAATTAGAAATTACACGACTTCAATCCCAATACATTTCAGATTGTGAAATGTTACAAGCTATCGGCGTTGATGATAGTTTGTTTGACGGGCTATATTTAGAACATGTTAAGCACTTAAAAACAAAAAACAATGATTAAAATTTTTCTAAACACAACCGACATAAAAAATCCAAAAATCGAAATCACCGAAACCAAAAAGGTGAAAAAGAAAAAGCGGAAAAAATAAGTGTCAAACAACAACACCCTTCGGGGTGTTTTTTTTTGTCTTAAATTTGCAACATGGCTACAAAAACCAACATACTAAAAAACAATTTGATAAAAGCGTTGGAACAATCACTTGGCGTTGTGACAACTGCATGTAAAAAAGTGAAATGCAATCGGTCAACGTTTTATGATTATTATAACAAAGACCCAAAGTTCAAAGCGCAAGTTGATGCGATTCAAGACATTGCACTTGACTTTGTTGAATCCAAATTGTTTGGACAAATCAAAGACGACAATACAACCGCGACAATCTTTTATTTAAAAACAAAAGGAAAAAAACGTGGTTACATTGAACGCCAGGAAATCCAGCATGAAGGAACAATTGAATCAAAGGTCATTGAATGGACACCAGCAACGGAAGAAGAAAAGTAAAAGAATTTTGCAACCGCCAATTTTATGAAGCGGTAAATTCCAAACAACGAATCAAAATTTTTCAGGGCGGTTCACGTTCCGGGAAATCATGGGCGTTGATGCAATATTGTCTTTACTTAATCACAACCGAAACAAAACCAATCACGATTTCAATTGTCCGGAAAACATTGCCGGCGTTGAAACGTTCTGTTTTACGTGACTTCAATATCATTGCAAAATCCCTTGGCGTTTATTATTTAGGTGAGTTCAACAAAACCGAATTGGTGTTCAACTACAATGGACATACA
>Ga0208428_1000644_pt1 | contig 15739 bp, 20 predicted proteins | sample DEB08_DNA_11_FD_184535 | JGI IMG/M metagenome (GOLD analysis project Ga0208428, IMG submission 184535) | Aqueous microbial communities from the Delaware River and Bay under freshwater to marine salinity gradient to study organic matter... | ecosystem: Environmental > Aquatic > Marine > Coastal ... | reverse complement strand
AACACGGAAGAGATCAACCGTATTTCCCAGGAAGCTGATGGTGATGTTGATAAATACAATAAATCCATTGATGAATACCGCAAGAAAGTATTAGCCAGTGTTGATCCTGTTGCTCGTGACATTGTTGGCAAAAGTCTGGAGTCAATGTCAAGCCGAGGTTTTACTCAGGTACAGCGAGTTTCTATTGCAAGAAGCAATCAAGCATCAAAGGATGAGCGCTTAAGTTCCTTTGCTACTTACGCAGATGAGGCATCAAGGCTCACTCGCAATGGTGAATTTGAGGGTGCTCAAGAGAATTTATTAAAAAGTCGGGCCACGCTAGATTCGATGGTTGAGTCTGGGGATATTTCTGCTGCTGAAGCTGATGAAATGTTCATCAAAAGCAAAAAAGGTGTCTTTCGTCAAGGCTACAAAAAAGAAGTGCTTGATATAGCCGAGAATGATACCGACGCAGCGTTTAAGAAAATTAGTGAGCTAGAAAAAGAAATTCCCAAGGATTACACTCCGGACGAATGGGAAAATGTTATTTCGGACATGCGCTCCGATGTTGCAAGATTACAAACCAGAGTGGCAGGTGGAGCACGACAAAGCCTTAAGTTAGCCAAATCAAGATTAAAGGATATGGAGCAGTCTTTATCGGTGGGCTTTACGATTGACTCACAGGATAAGGCTGATGTTTACGATCTGGTCAAAGGCACTGACCTAGAATCTGATTATAAGCGATTATTAAATTTAGAAACCTTTGCTGTACAAACCAGAGCTAACCGCACCGCCATTTTAAGTATGGCCCAAAATCAAGCAAATACACTTGAGGGCCAGCAAGATTATATTGCCTTAAAAAAAGCGAATGATCGAATTAATAAAATGGCTGAAGATGACGGTTATTCGTTAGGTGTTCGCCAAGGTCTTATCGAGCATATTCCTTTTGATCCGCAAAACCCAGAATCTTTTGCAGAGCGGTTAGAGCAGGCTGATACTTTGAGCGGGATTTATGGGGTAGAGGTCGGACCCTTAATGGATTCTGAGGTCGAAGGTATTGTTAATCTACTTCCAGAATCTACACCTGAAGATAAAGTTAATTTAGCGCTAACACTTGGGCCTTCTCAGGCTATTTGGAAGCAACTTGATAAAAAGAATGCAAATGTTTTTGCTATGGCCGGTGCCATTGGTGATAGAAACGTGATGACTGCAATCTTTAAAGGGCAGGAGCTGATTAAAACAAAGCAAGTTAAATTACCCTCGCAGGAGGAGTATTTAACCGCTGCTGAAGACGTTATCGGATTGGCTGGCGAAGTCTACGGAGTCGAGGATAGAAAGGCTGTTATAGAGTCTGCTATTGCTTATCACGCATCGACTACAGATAGTCCAGAAATATTTCGTTCTGGTGATTTTGAGGATGCTCTTGAGGCTGTTACTGGCGGTATCGCTAAGGTGAACGGTTTTAAGCTGGAATTGCCCAGAGGTGTTGATGAGGATGATTTCGAGGATTTTGTTGACGATCTACAGCCAGAGATAATTGAAGAAATGGGTGGATTGATGCACATGAAGCCCGAAGATGCACAAGATGCACAGTGGCAAAGTATTGGCGATGGCCGCTACTATCTTTTAAATAATGGTTTGATACAACTTAATAAAAAAGGTGAGCCTTTTGTCATTGAATATAACGAGGATTTGGCAGAAAGAAACAAACTTTTAGCTGGCCAGAAGTCTAAGAGGCGGGGTCGATAATGCCATTTATTAGTCAAAAAGATCAGCGTCAGCGCAGCCAAGAAGCTAATTACCAAACCGAGGCAATAAAGCCAGATAGTAGTTTTGGCGATGTGTTTGGGGCGTCTGTGGGTCTGGTTATTGATGAGGAGATGTCAATATCTGGAGCAATGAATCGTGAGGGTTGGTCTAAGCGTAAGCATCAAGTTGAGCAATTAATTGATGCGGGCAAAATAGATAAACAAAAATACATGAAGCGCGGCCTTCATGGCCAAGGTTATAAATTTGATTATGATCAGGCTGCTCAAGATTTTCCCGAAATTCCTACCACACAGATGCTTACTGAAGATCGAAATAATATTTTAAGGCAGCGCAGAGAATACGCACAAGATGTTATTGCCCGAGGGTCAGGCATGGCTCAGTTTTTAGGCTCAATGAGTGCTTACATGCTTGACCCTATTTCAATTGCCACTTTACCCATTGCCACTGCTACAACCACAACTAGAGGGTTGGCTGGTATTGGTCGAGCTGCTTTAAAAGCGGGTGCTATTGAAGGGGTTGCGGAGCTTGGGATTCAGAGTTTCGTTTATGACCACAAGCAAGATATTGAATCGCCTTATGACTGGAAAGACGCCCTTACTAATATCGCCACAGCAGCCACAGGAGCGGCCATTCTCACTGGGGCTGGCAAGGGTATAGGGGATATGCTGCAAGGCGCTAGGAGGAAGGCTGAAGAGCTTCCAGTTTCCGATGAAGTGGATATGGCAAAAGAATCCATTGATCGTATGGTCGAGACACTAAAAGACAATCCTTATAAAAAAGAAGGTATGTCGTCGGAAGAGCTAATTAGCTCTGAGAAGAAATGGCTAGAAGAGCTGGAAGTAAAACGTGCAGAAGTAAATAAGGCGGTTAAAAAAGCCGAGGATTTTATTGAGCCTGAAGTTAAGATCGACGGAAAAGGTACGGCAGGCGCAAGAGAAAGGGTGGTGTTAAATAAATTAGGTATTGCTGACGAATACGATCAGGATTTATTAAAGTTTAAGCAGCGCCAAGGGGAGCCACCTGTTAAGGATGTCGATCAGGATTTTTCCGGTATTAAGATCAAGGAAACGGTAAGAATTAAGGAAACCGGCAAGTTAAAAGAAGTGGAATCTGACGCTCAAACGGTATGGAGGCAAGCCACGAAAAGGCGTAAGTCTTTGGATATTTTGGAGAAGTGTCTCAATGGTTAGAGAAGTTTCACTCTATGACATGGTGGAGGGCAAAGACGATGGTGAAAAAGTCGAAGCGCTTAACAAGATCGCGGAGGGTTTGGCGACTCTCGCAAAGCTCAATGTGTCTGTCAGTCAAGACCTCACCAAAGCCATTCAGTCAATCCCAGAAACAAAGATAGATTTTACCCCCTTACTTAAGGCAATAGAAAAGCCTAAGCCTGTTGCTTATACCTTCGACATCCAAAGAAATGCAACCAAGGACATCACTAAGGTGGTGGCTACCCCGAATGAACGTAACTGATTGCTTAAATAAAGCCGGCAAAGCTATTAATAAGGCAGAGGCCGACATGATCAAAGAAAAGTTTCAGGAGTTTACCGCTAAAGGTATGGACGAAGCGGAGGCATCCTTTGCTGCTTTAAAAGAAGCTCAGGCTGTAGTGGATAAAGAGATTTCGGATGTATTGGATAAGGTAGAAAAAGCTGGTGGAAAAGTGAATCGCCCAGAAGTTGAGACTAAGCCTATGCCTGTTGGTGAAGAGGTGAATGGAGAGATACAAATAGTGGACGCTAATGTAAAAATTCAGCAATTAGACGAGGCTATTGAGGGGATTGATGACGTGTTGCGCTGTGTAATGGGTGCTGCATGAGTATAGCCTCTTGTGTTGATTTAGCTGTCAAAGCGGGTAAGATGAGCCGTGAAACCGCAGAGAGAATTAAAGCTTCAGATGACCCTAATCTGACAATAGATGAGGTGTTAGCAGATTTAACAGAGCAGAAACGCTCTACTGCTCTTCAGGCCGTTAAGCAGGCCGAGCGATGGGAGAATATACAGTCTCATCCTGAAGGCCTACTGACGGGCTTAATGTCTATTTTAACCAAAGATATAACGGGTAAAGCTGGCTATGCTAATGTTGAGTATCGTGCAAAGACTTATGAAGCTCGGTTTTTGTCGCGTTATGCTGATGCTTTATCTGCTTTTCGTTCTCGAACACTGGGGCTTACTCAAGACACTGAGCGACTTGATAAGCTAATTCGCGCTATTTACGGCGAAGCGGTAGATGATCCTGAAGTCATGAAGTTTGCTAAGGAGTGGGCAGAGATCACCGAAGAGATACGCCAGACTATTAACAAAAATGGCGGCAATATTTCTAAGAATGAAAAGTGGTTGATGCCGCAAAAGCATGATGCTCAAGCACTTCTTAAAGTCGGGGATACTCCCGAAGCTTCAAAAAAAATATGGAAGGAAAGAGTCGCCCCACTGCTTGATAGAGAGCAAATGACAGACGATTTCGGTAATAAGTTATCGGATGAGCAATTTGATATTGCCCTGGATAAAGTCTACGACACCATCACTACAAACGGACTAAGTAAACTAAAAGACTTTACTGCTCCTGGTATGGGAAAGAAATTAGCCTCAAGAGGCTCAGAAAAGCGTTTTCTTTATTTTAAAGATGCCGAATCTTGGCAGAAGTACCAAAAGGAATTTGGCCGAGGCGATATATTTACCACACTAACAGACCATATCACATCCAAAGCGCATGATATTGCTCTAATGGAAATGATGGGGCCAAACCCAGAGGCTACCTTTAAGACTTTGTTCGGGATGGTGCAACGCGATAAGCGATTAAGTGGGCCTCAAAAGGCAATGACTCAAGCCGTATGGAATGTTGTGTCAGGAAAAATCAATCAGGGTGAGCTAACCGGCCTCGCTGACTTCATGCAGTCCACACGAAACATATTGACCGCTTCTACTTTGGGCGGTGCTTTCTTGTCGTCCATCTCCGATGTAGCGATGATCGGACTAACCACAAAATACAATAATATTCCTACGTTTAAAACGTTGTCTAGGCAACTATCCCTCCTGAACCCCGCTAACGAGAAGGATCGAATCTTTGCAGTGAAAATGGGGCTGATGGCTGATTCGTGGACAAATATGGCTTCAGCAGGAAATCGTTATTCAGACGTGTTTGGTACTGGCCCCACAGCAAAAGTGGCGGAAGGGGTAATGCGAGCTTCATTATTGGAGCCTTGGACGGATGCCGGACGAAAGGCATTCGGAATGGAATTCTCCTCAATGCTGGCCGATAACTTTAGCAAGTCCTTCGGTGATTTAGATAAAAACGTATTGAGGGCATTTAAAACTTACGGAATTGATGAGAGAGATTGGAATGTTTTTAGAAAACAAAAACCCTTAGATTTCAAGGGTGCCAAGTTTGCAGACATGACGCAAGATGGTGGAGAAAAGTTTCATCAAATGGTGATGTCTGAAACGGACTACGCAGTCCCCACGCCAGACGCCAGAGTAAGAGCTATCACTACAGCAGGTATGGGCCGAGCTACAGGATTAGGGCAAGTATGGCGCTCTATGATGATGCTCAAATCCTTCCCTATCACTATCGCCACCACTCACCTATACCGAGCCGCCTATCAATCTACTATGGGTGAAAAGCTTGCATATTCTGCAAGTTTAGTGGCTGGCATGAGCGCATTAGGTGGAGTTGCACTACAGGCAAAAGATATCGCGGCAGGGCGAGAACCTAGACCTGTTGATGAGAAATTCTTTGCTGCTGCTGTTGCTCAGGGTGGCGGCTTAGGTATTTTTGGGGATTACTTATTTTCAGATAAAAATCGTTTTGGCGGAAGCCTTATTGAAACCTTAGCGGGGCCAACAGGCCAGCTAATAACGAAAACAGAAAAATTAACTATTGGCAATATACAGCAAGCGGTGGCTGGCGAAGAAACGAACGTGCTAGGGGAGGGTGTTGATTTTGTTAGGCGTTATGTCCCTAATATTTGGCCAACACGATTATTTACAGATGCAGTTTTTGATCAGATCGCATTAATGGCCGACCCAAGAATGGAAAAAAAGTTTAACCGACAAATGAGAAAGCGCACCAAAGAATATGGCAACGATTATTGGTGGCGAAAAGGCGAAATACTACCAGAGGCATTGCAATGACCATTACGACAAATGATGACCGCGACGAATACACGGCCACCAGTGGACAGACTGTATTCAATTACACGTTCAAGATTTTTGAATCTACTGATTTAAACGTCTACCAGACCCCAGCAGCACAAGATTTTGACGATGGGGCGGATTTGATTACGGCCTACACTGTAACAGGTGAGGGTAGCGCTTCTGGCGGGACTATCACCCTAACTACAGGGGCGACCACTGGCGATAGAATCACCATAGTTTCTGCGATTCCATCAAGCCGAACCACGGATTATCAAGTTAATGGGGATTTTACACCCGCTACAGTCAACGCTGATTTTGATCGCTCTGTTTCTTTAGCCAAACAAGCTGAAGGTCTGGCTAGGCGCTCGCCTAAGTTTATAGAATCTCGACAAGGTGTATCAGATTTCTCACTACCTGAGCCAATAGCTAATACTTTTTGGAGAGTTAATTCTACTGCAACGGGAATGGATGCTTTCACAGCGAACGGTGCGGCTATAACCGCTGAAATACCTGTAGCCGATTACGCTGCGGCTAGGGCTTTGGATAGCTCCACGCTCACGGATGGACAAGTTATCACTGTTACTGATGATGGTATAGCAGGTCAGTTTGTTGTTAAAACTGGAACGGTTACGGATAACGGTGGGGTTTTAATTGTATTTACCGACGATAGTAACAGATATGCCGAGAGGATATACAACACGGCAGACGGGGTTCATATTGAATGGTTTGGCGGTGGTGCTGGCGGTGTAACCGATAATTTAGCCGCTTTTAATGTCTGTAAAGCGCTCAAGCAGCCTATTAATTATGGTCAAGGGGTTTATTACCACTCAACGAAAATCAGCACGTCAGCGTCCGAATCTGCCGCTTTAATTATCCGTGGGGCAGGTATGAGTCAAACAGTATTGATGTTCCGAGGTACAGATGGTCTTGAGTTGCTTGGGACAGGCAATGCCTTACGTGACCTTTGTATTGTCGATGGAGACTCTTTTGCTTCCTTGCCAACTGATACGTCAGATGCAGTTGATCCTAGACCCGTTAGGGTCAGTATTGACGCCAGTGTTATTGGCTTACGAATGGATCGAAATAACATAGTTGTTGATAATGTTTGGATTCGTGGCTTCGGTATAGGCCGGAAGTTTTCCAATACCAAATTTTATATGAGCAACTATAAGGTAAGAACTGATTCCAACTTAATTGGAATGCAGTTTGGTAGCGGTTTTGCTACAGACTCCCCTAACTTTAACTTTTCGTATTCCTGTTATGACGGTAACAATTTCCAGCGCAATATACATGGGCAGTCTGGCTTCCATGTTTTTGTTAATCAATCATCAGAGTTGTGTGACGACTACGCAGCAGACAACAGCAACTTCCCTGATGGTGGAATCTGGATAGAACCAAAAGCTCATGCTGTATTTGATAAGCCTTACATTGAAGAGATTAATATTTATAACTCTTCTGATAAAACCGTATTTGATAAAGTTTCCAATATATGGGATGCCGTCTGTTTTAGGCCCACGCGATTTTATGATTTAGTTTTCGGTCGAAGGTCTGAGAATCTAATACAGCCGCCCTGGCGGCAAAGCTGGAGAGCACAGGCCGATGGTTCAGTTAGCATCGACAACGATCCTGATAATATCGCCGGAGGTAAGCGGTATACTCGATTGACTGCCAGTGGTGCCGGTGGGGTTTCTAAGGTAGTTTTTTCACACTGGAATGACTCAGTGAGAGGTATAACCCCGCAAGGTATAGATAATTTAGAGATTAAGGTTTATGCAGGTTTTTGGGTTCGGGTTGTGAGCGGCACATTTACCGATGGCGACCCTTTCTTCCGGCCTCAATTTGAAGATACTAGCTCAAACTTGTTTTACTCGAACGAGCCTGCGCGTCTGGTTGTCCATGACGACGATGATGGTTTCAATCGGGCGAGGACTGGCGCTTCAGGAACTACCACAGGAGCGACCACAGATAAACTTGTGGATAGTGGTGCTACGTTTACGAGCAGTGTCATGGTCGGGATGGAGGTTGAGAACACAGCGGATAAATCAAAATCAAAGATTGTTTCAATTGACAGCAATACAGAATTAACCTTAGATGATGATATTTTTGTTTCTGGTGAGGCTTATGATATTCCTGGTTGGCAGTATATGGCTTCCCTTCACACGCTTAGAGGTGGAGGTTCTTTTGCGACAGGTAACCCACTTTCTAGGTGCAGGCTGACGATAGAGGTTGAAAGCTCCGCGACGGACTGCTCATCAACTAATCGTATTATCGATATATCCGAGCCTGAATTAAGACTATTTACAAGCCAAGGAAGTTTGGCTAGTAACACAACTCCAAGACTTGAAAGTGTCACCGAGCTAACGATAAGCGGTGGAGAGATTACGGTAGTAGATGGTTATCACACCGTTGATACAGAGTCAGATGCTGCTAGTGATGATCTGGATACGATTAATTGTGATGACTTATACCCAGGACGTGAGCTAACAATAACCGCAGCAAACGCTGCAAGGGATGTTGTCGCTAAAGACACAACCGGCAATCTAAGACTCAATGGTGATTTCACTATGAGCACAGCAGGTGATACCTTGAAGCTTATATACAACGGTACTAACTGGCTTGAGACATCAAGATCAAATAACTCTTAATGGTGCACATACAGTGCAGCACGCCCATATAAAACAACACGCTATCACGCACACATTGCACAGGTGGTAACGATTAAGCTATTGTTTTAGTTGATAAAATTACTTAACGACCCTCACTGGCAGTGTTGAGGTCAGCGGTTCGATCCCGCTTGGCTCCACCAATTTAGGCTGTTTAAGTACCTGATTTGCAACGATTTTATCTATTATCAATAAACCTTGTCCAGGTCGGTAGATAGCGTCGTGCATATAGTGTGCATTGCGATTGGGGTCTAGGTGTGCGTATATTTCGGTCTGAGACACCGATTTATGCCGCAATAAATCCTTGACCTCGATCAAAGGCACTCCCCTCTGTACCATCCATGATGCAAACGTATGTCGTAAGTCATGGGGCCTAAAATCTTTAATCCCCGCAATCTTACACGCTCGCTTAAATACTCCTTTCACATCCTTTACCGTAAAGTCATATATTGCATGTTGCGCAACAACACCTAACGGTATACTGCTAGTCCTTTTCCCCTTCTGTTGCTCCGCCTCAAATATCAACCGATTGTCGTGTATAACCTTATCCTTAATGGTTAATATTTCCTGCTTTCTAAGCCCTGTAGATAGCCCTACAACGATAAACCAATGAAGGTAATCACTGATACTCTGAGCGGCCAAAAACAGCTTGCGAGCCTCTTCTGGGGTTATCCAACGCACTCTAGGCGGTGAGGGTTTAGGCTTCCTTTTCTCCACTGGGTTATCAATCTTCCAGTCATGCTCTAACCTCACATAGTTAATGGCACTACTGAGTACTGATAACTCCCGCCTAATGGTTCCATCCTTAACGCCTTCCCTATGCCGTTTATAGTTGGCAATATCGACAGGGCTTAGTTGAGCGGCACATCCTACAAAGAATCGAGCTAATGTCCTGATATTCCATAAGTGGCTATGGGGGCAGACTTCCCCATAAAGAATCATCATTTCTTCAAAGCTGTGATGGTCTTCTTTTTCTATCCCTGGACGCCATTTCTCCCATATTTCTAGCTCGATCTGACTGGCTTTAAGCCTTGCTTTTTCCTTGAATTGAGACGGGATTCCAGTAGTTCTTCTAATCCTTGGGCCACCCGTGGGGTTCTTGATCGAGCAGTGGTAGTACCCATTCCTGATGAATAATTGCATATTTCCTCCTTGCTACCACCTGTGCGGGGTTGATCATAATGGGGAATAATAATTCTAGGCAAGCCTTTAGGAGGTGCTAGGTACACTCTCTGGACTCCACCTGCGCGTATAGCGGCATAGATGGAAGATCGAGAGCAGCTTAACTGCTCCATAGCTTCAGTGATGGTTAATAGTTTATTCATAATTTTAAAAATGTAAGATATTTCCTACAGACACACCTTATTTGCTTATACATAATGCCTTTACTGTCACCAACCAACGGAATATTCGCTAGGGATTTGCATTTATGCCGGTGGCAGTTTCTTTCTAAATATGAGGAATCCCTTTTAATATAGAATCAGGGCTTCCTTTGTTTTGTAGTGTTAGTGCGGTCTTGCAACCTTTTGGCTTCTGCTCTTTTTTGATATAAGTGCGGATGGCTTACAGGAATGGGTTTCCAGCCTTTTCCTATAAAACCATAGCTACTTTTTAGCTCCTCAATAAGCCGATCACACTCTATAATCACGGCCTCGGCGTTATCCTTTGTTACAGCTGTTCTTTTGTTAAGTAGCATAAATCCCACTCATCCTCTAAAAGCTTTGTTTGGCCGTGACCCGTTGAAATTCTCCAAAACCAAGGTAAATCAGCGTTTATATTGCGAGTAATAGTCAGGCGGATGCCGTCAACAAAAATAGTGGCGAAAGTTACAGGATACAAACCAATCATCTTTGCTGATTTCTCAGCAAAATCAAAAGCTAGCTCTAATTTTTCACCAAAATCTAATTGGTCAAATAGAATCGGTTTTGTATTTTGATTGCTCATTCTCTTTGTTCCTTGCTGTTTGTTAAGTATGTATATATAATATATGCATACTAACTTAATGTCAATAAAATATTAACACAAAATGCAAAAAAATAGCGAAATCCTCAAAAAAGTTTTAGAGCTAACAGGCTGTGAAAACAATAACCAGTTAGCGACCTATTTAACTGAGAAATACGGTATTAATATCTCTCGTCAGCAAATTAATCAATTTAAAAACTCAGAGCGCTTAACGATCACCCATTTGATTTTGCGTGAGTTTTCAGAAAACGCCTAACAACTCAAATCAAGCGCGGACTACAAGAAACGTAGCCGCTTATTTGTGGGTTATATGTTCATGATTGAGCAGCATTGATTCCAGCGGCTAATGCATTAAGTTCGACCCATGTTCCGGAAAATGCGACTCGCTCTTTTTCCTTTTCATAAACACTAATCGTGGCCCCTTCATGGTTCGACCATGCATAAACGGTTACAGACTTACCGTTTTGCAATTCTAGGTAATGCTCTTTGGTTGTCACTGTCTTCATGTTACTCTCTAAACTAAATGTCATACTCTCCCGCCTCTTGAGAAAGCGTTGTTAACTCGTCAAGCGCTTCTAGTTTTTCCTTGCAATCTTCGCAACAAAAAAGGTGCTGTCTTTCGACTTGCGGATGCTCAACACAAGGGCTGTAATCATCGTCTAATAAATGTTTGCATAGGTCGCATAAATACATAGCCATTTTGTTTGCTCCTAAGGTTACCCTAAGCTTTGCTAAGGGTGGCAGAGGCCGAGTGCAATATCTCGAACGTTTGCATTTAGAAATGTCTTAATGCCTGCAATCTCTGCCATAAACCTAGTAGGTCATATAAGCCCATGCTTCAATAGAGTCAGTAAACCAATTTAAACACTCGGACTCACAAAACCCGCCCTCAAAATATTCTAGGGAATGATCAAACATTGTGGTCATATCTTGAATGTAAAACTGATACTCTGAAAATTCATCATCGCCAGATTTAAAAGACTCATACTCACTTTTTAAGTCTTCATCATTAGGACTACAGTTAAGAATTCTACCGAATGTTTTAATCTCGCCAAGGTCAAGATAAATCCAAGTTTCAAATGGCGGTGTATCAAATATTGGGTTAAATATTTTCATAATTCATTCTCCGGGCTAAAACGGTATATCATCATCAAACTGATCAGCTGATGGGGAGGGCTGCTGTACCCCTTGATGAGCGTTAGGATTCCCTGACGCTTCGGTCGCCCCACCTCGACCACCAAGATTATCCTTCCAAAATACCTTACAGTTCCCCAAAATATTACCTTTGGGGGCATCCTTGCCCACTTTCTGTGTAATCATTCCGTTATTGTCGTATTGATCTTTTTGGTCTATATCAATAAAAACTACCGCATTCAGATAAGTTCCTTTGTTGCCTTTATATAAAAGGTTTTTATCTATCTTGGTTACATCAATACTTAAATTTACGCCTACTTTACTCATGCTATTTCCTCTGTTGGCCCATAATAGGCTTCTCTAAATTCTTTAGACTTAATAACTTCACGCTCTTTTGTTGTGAAGATGCCACCTTTGCTTGGTGCAACAAATAAAGTTTTTTGGTCTTCTTCTGATAGTTCAAACCAAGCCTCAGCACCATTACTTAAAACTCCCTGCACTATTGAGTTTTTTATCTCTAAAACCGAAGTCATGTTGTCATCAATACACCTATTCATTTTGATAAAAAAGTCTGCCACCTCTTGCTTGGCTTGCTGAATAATTGCATTGCTTACTTCATTGGCGCTGGCTATTTCAGTACCACCAAAACCATAGAAGGCCAGGGCGCGTCCCACAGCAGACGTTTCGCAATTCTCTAAAGCTGAGGTCTTATTGATATTTGTCGAGCCTCTGACCTCTTCTGCGTACCCTGTAGCTAATACTCGCCCTTCATTGTCTTTAATGAACGCCTTAACCACGACTACATCTGTATTGCTTTGTACGTCAGTTTCTATAGTAAAATCTGGGTGTTTCTCTCTAAAGTCAGCGACACGTTTAGCTACTGTGTTATAAGCTTTCCCATGTATATTTACGATTCCTTGATCACTCATTGTATTTGCCCCACTGGATATAATTTATCGTAAGTTACCCAATAACGGTTATCTGCAATAGCTTCAGCCTCTTTCTGAAGGCCATAACCCCTATCATATTCTTCCCCCATACCGCTTCTATGGGGGATGCCTTCACGCGCTTGATTAACGCCGTCAAGAAACTCACAAGGATTCGGGCTTTTAATTCCAGTCTTCTCTTCCCAATACTCAAGCTGATCTTTACTCATGCTCTTTTCCTCTGATATTCTGCAATCTGCTTTTGCCCCTCCCAATAAAAATCCGTTTCCTGTTTGATTTTCTTGTATCTATCCTCAAGCGTAGAAAACTTGATAGCGATTCTTTTTCCGTTAGGAAGGGTTAAAATTTCTTCTTTGTAGTTTCTATAAACTCTCGTTGCCATACTCATAAAATCACCTCACTTGCTTCAACAGGTTCATATCTAATACTTAGCTCTTCATCTAAATCAAAAGGTAAGCTTTCGGTGTATTGCTTTAATGCGTTTGAAAGGCTTCTTGAGTCTTCTATCAAGCGCTTGTATGTGTTTGCCGTTCTATCTATCCAGATCAAATAACTAATCACGTTTAAATCCCTTCTTTTCTGCGCATTTCTTATTACAAAAGCCAGCAAAATAAAATTTATCTGGGCTAATTGCGTGGGGTGACATTTCATTTTGCTATCACCTCAAAAAAACTAAAAAAGCCCCGACTACAAACTGGGGCAAGCACTCAGGGGACACTATGAATATAAATCCAGTGCGTCTTGACGAATTCGTTCTTTAGCCATCTCGCCAAGTAGCTGACCAAAAGCTGCGTAATCTTCATCCTCTAAGTAAGCGCCAAGTTGTAACGCAAGATCATTGTCATAATCAGCTTGGGCTATAAGCTTCTCAGCTCTCACAGGGATTGAATCAATTAGCTCTGGGTAGATAACGCCGTTAAGTCCAATGGCATCCCAAACTTTGTTAGGATCGCGGTAAGCTCGCGCTATAGCCTGATTAACTTCATCTTCATACGAATGGAATAAGTAAGTAACCTCGGCTTTTTCTTGCTCTGCCAAGTAGTTGTTTAAGTCTTGGGTTACTCTGTCTTTCATGATCTGTCTCCCGTGTTGTTAGGAGTAATAATAACAAATGTTATTTTAAAGTCAATAACAAATGTTATTATTTGTATGTATTAAATTCAGATAAGGAAAGTTAAATTAAGAAGTAAAACCGATAATCTGTAAGGGTATACAGTGGTTTAGAGATTAAGCTCTTGAGATTGGGCAACAAGCGTAGAGACAAGGCTCTCAGCAAGCTTTTTCATATTAGGACTAAGACCGTCCATAAGATGGGAGTATTCGTCAGGGGCATCACAGCGGCCAAATAGATAGCATTCAGGCTGTACATTAAAGAATTCACAGATTGCGGCTAATTGTTTCTTGGAGGGCCACTGTCCACGCTGTAGGGCGTAGAACTGGTTAGTGGACATTTCATGGCCCAGTTCATTCATGGCATCCACGGCTAATTTAACCGTGTCATAGTTCAGCTCTCGGATTTGTATCAGTCGCTCACCATGCCCTATCATTCTTAAAGAATAGGACTTGACGCCTAAAGTCACTAGATTAATGAGTTATAAACGCTCATTTCTTATAAGTATTTGCGGATAATCTAAAAACTAACACTGGAAATAAGCAAATTTAGTTTATTCACAAATGCCTAAATTGTCGCCTAATTGATCATCTATAGCTCTAATGGTAATTTAAAATGATTATTTAATAACCAGTTGGAGCAGTAAGAATGGAGAGCGTTAAACACCCCGTATATGGTCGATTCAAAGAAGCAAGAATAAGGCGGCAGCTATCACATAACGCTATGTCGTCTAAGCTTGATAGCCTAAAACGCACATTGTCTGCAAAGCAGCTCAAGTCATTAGAGGAGGCCAATAAGGTTAAAGTTGACCTAGAAGACATTTTCTACATTATTCGGATGTTGGGTGCTAATGCTGATTTTTTATTCCCTACCGCCTACCAAGCCGATGAGTTAGCCCTGCATACTGCTCGCTGCCTAGCTAAAGTACTTGAGGAGCAAGGGGTAGAAGAATATTTTTACGTGATTGATAAAGTACACAAAAGCCGAAAAGAGCTGACAGAGAATTTCACTTATGAAGTCACTTTCCCGTACCCATAATCTCGGATGACAAAATCTTGCCACCTTCTTAATGTTGAATTAGGTGACATAACCCGCATCGTAGTGCCAACTTTGGTGGCAAGTCTGCACCCTAATGCCTATAAAAAAAAGAGGTTGCAAACGACATTTTAAGCCGCTAAGTTTTGTTTAAACCACAAACAAAAGGGGTGCAGAGATGGGTTGTAGGGAAGATCAAAGCAGGCTAGATGAGCTAGTAAGAATGATGGATGATAGAACCAAGGTTAAAGCTATTTGTTTGCTTGAGCGGCTTTTAGAAGAGTTTCTAGCTGATCGGCGGCAATGTCCCCAATCCCAAGAAGCTTACACTGAGCAACAAGGCTAGAGAGTCTTGCATCTTTTGTGGAATCCGGGCTTTTTGAGTCCCCCAACAGATAATCAACATCAACTTGATAATAATCAGCAATGCTTTTTAAGTTTTTATACTCAATCTCTTTTGTATCGCCATTAAACCATTGGGATACAGCCGAATAGCTAACACCGGTAATTGACTCGAGTTTTCTCCGATACTGGCGGCTCTCAATGCCATCCTTAGAGAGTAGTCCAACTATTCTTTTTAGCGTTTCGTTCATGTCCGAATAATACAGATAAGTTAAAATAAAGTGTTACAGTACGCTTGCATTAAATATAACAGTATGCTGTAATATGAGTATGAATATACAAGACGCCTTCCGTTTAACTAATACCTTAAACAAAAAACAGCTTGGGGAGTTTCTCGGCATAAGGCCGTCTGCCGTTTACCAGTGGGATGAGTCAGATATTCCTAGCACTGGCAAATATAGGATTTTAGAGAAACTTAATTTACTCCCAAATACAACTAGCGACAAAAAAGCATCTTAAACACTAGGCCACTCGTTGGCCTTTTTATTTACCTGAAATTTGTGACTGAAACTGAATGAAAGAGGGTGAAACAAAAAGTTTAAAGAATTTCTAGCGAGAGCTGGGAATAGTGCCTAGGGGTTGGATGCCTCCTTCCCCTAGGG
>Ga0208428_1000642_pt1 | contig 15754 bp, 9 predicted proteins | sample DEB08_DNA_11_FD_184535 | JGI IMG/M metagenome (GOLD analysis project Ga0208428, IMG submission 184535) | Aqueous microbial communities from the Delaware River and Bay under freshwater to marine salinity gradient to study organic matter... | ecosystem: Environmental > Aquatic > Marine > Coastal ... | reverse complement strand
TATCTGATGGTACAGCACTATCAGTCGCTGACGCTGACTAAGTAGTAAATGCAAAAGGTGGGAGTTTAGGCTCCCGCCTATTTGCACATTTGGAGATTATGAATGGCAACTGGTGATACCGATATTAAAATATGTTCTGATGCACTATTATTACTAGGTGCAAACCCTATCTCATCTTTTACAGAAGGAACGGATGAAGCTAACATATGCGACCGACTTTACCCAGATGTAAAGATTAAAACACTAGCAAGCTTTCCATGGTCTTTTTCATTTAAGAAAGTACAACTTTCAAGACTTATTACAACACCTGTAAACGAATACAAATACGAATATCAATTGCCATCAGACATGATTGCAAGACCAAGAGCGGTTTATGATACTAGTTCAACTTATGCTCACCCAAGACGTGATTATAAAATTCAGGGCGATAAGATATTAACTAATTATGAAAAAGTATATATTGATTATCAATATACAGTACCTGAATATGCCATGCCGCATTTCTTTGTACAATTATTACGTTATGAGATGACATGGCATTTAGCTAACCCTATTACAGATCAAACAGAAAAAACAGATTATTGGCGTACTATTGCAGAAGGCACTCCGGGTGAAAACGGGCGTGGCGGTTATATGAGGACTGCAATGACCATAGATTCTCAAGGACAACCAACCAACGCAATACAAGACTTCTCGCTTATTGATGTGAGGTACTAATGGCTCGATTTGTAGAAGTACAAACTAACTTTACAACAGGCGAGCTAGATCCGTTAGCGCGTTCACGCGTTGACTTAAAAGCCTATGATAATGCTTTAGAAACAGCCAAGAATGTTATTTGCCAACCACAAGGTGGTGTTAAGCGCAGACCCGGTAGTAAATTTATTAATGAATTAGGTGGCACTCCAGCTGATGGCGTTCGTTTAGTGACATTTGAATTTTCTGTTGATGATAGCTATATGTTATGTTTTACAACCAACAGAATGTATGTGTACAAAAATAAACAATTAATTACCAATATTAATAGCTCTGGCAATGATTATTTAGATACTACAGGTTATAGCATCACTAGTACGCATTTAGATCATATGTGTTGGACACAGTCTGCTGATACGCTTATTATTGTAGATGAGGATTTTCAACCTGTTAAAATTGTGCGTGGCGCTTCTGATAGTTCATGGACCATATCTAATATCACATTTGATTCTATCCCAAAATATGCATATACATTAACTACTACTAATCCAGCTGGAACCATTACTCCTAGTGATGTGTCAGGTAAGATTACAATTACTGCATCATCAAGCGTATTTACTAGCGGTCATGTTGGTCAATATATTAATGCTGATCCTCAAGGGCGAGCAAAAATTGTTAAATATAATAGTGGAACATCAGTTAATGTTGTTACAGAATTTCCATTTTTTGATACATCTGCTGTAGCAAATGGTGATTGGGAGTTAGAAACAGGCTATGAAAATGTATGGTCAGTTAGTAGAGGTTGGCCACAATCAGTAACATTCCATCAAGGACGTTTATTTTTTGGTGGATCTAAATCTAGACCATCGACCATATGGGGATCTAAGGTAGGACTATATTTTGATTTTGAAGCTGTAGAAGGATTAGATGATGATGCTGTTGAAGCTACCCTTGATACTAACACTTTTAATTCTATCGTTGATATTATTAGTGGCCGTGATTTGCAAGTGTTTACTACGGGCGGTGAGTTTTATGTTCCGCAAGAAGGATTAACACCTATTACGCCAGCTAGTTTCTTTTTATCATCTACATCACGTAATGGTGCTAGAGAAGGTATGAGGGTTAAACAGCTAGAATCTGGTGTTTTATTTATTCAAAGACAAGGCAAGGCATTATCAGAGATTGCATATTCTGATACACAACTTACTTATATTACTTCTAAAATTTCATTGCTGGCTGGACATTTATTAAAATCGCCTAAACGTATGGATTTGCGTAGAGCAGTAGCGACTGATGAAAACGATTTATTATTAATTGTTAATGAAGATGATGGCAGTATTGCAGCATTTTCTTTAATGAGATTACAAAATGTTATTGCGCCATCTGAGTTTACAACCGTAGGCACTTATATTGATGTTGGCGTTGATATTACAGATATTTATACAGTTGTTAAACGGGATGATAATGGCGTTGATAAATATTATGTAGAAGTGTTTGATAATGCTTATTTAACAGATTGTGCCAAACAAGGTACAACAGCAACTAGCCTAGATATGTCACACATTGATGGGGCAACTGTCAATGTAATTTCTGATGGTTACGTTGAATTAGATCAAACAGCAGATAGTGCTGTAACGTTTGTTAATCCGCCAACCACATCATCTGAAGTTGGATTACCTATTGATGTAGAAATTAAAACATTACCACTAAATGTTAAAGCACAAGCGGGAACTCGTATTGGTTTTAGAAAGCGCGTATTAGAAGTAAATGCACTATTATTTGAAACACAAAATATTGTCATTAATGATAATTTAGTCCCTATACGATCATTAGGCGTAGGGGCATTAGGATCGCCTGTTCCTGAATTTACAGGGACTAAGTCATTGTATGGAATACTCGGATATAGTAATGATGGACAGATTACAATTACACAGTCTGCGCCATTGAAACTTACGTTACTTGGGTTAGAATATAAAGTATCAGTTTATCAAGGAAGATAATTATGGGATTTGAATTAACATTAGCTAATGTCATGATGGGGGTTAATGCTGTTACTGGCGTTATGAGTGCATTTCAAGCAATGCAACAAGGCGCAGCTGCTGAGTCAGAAGCTGAAATTAAATCAGCCCAAGCAAGAGCAGAGTCTGAAAGAGCAGCTGTTAATGCAGAAATTGAAGCAAATAATAGATTACTTAAATTAAAACAAATTAATGCAGCTGCTGTAGCTCAAGGATTTTCTGGGGGTGTGTCTGGTTTTTCTGGATCAGCATTATTAATGCAAACAGTAAGTGAGAAATATGCTGGAAAAGATGTGCAAGAATTACAGCGCACTGCAAAAGAAAGAAGATCATTTGGCGAAGTGCAAGCCGCTATGTTTGAACAAGCTGGTCAATATGCTAAGAGTGCATCTAATTTTAATGCATTAAGTGCATTAGCTAATACAGCTTATTCCACATATCAATTGATGCCGGGTGGTAGCACAAAATTACCAAGCTATGGTATGTCTGGATCAGGCACCCCTAGGTATGGATCTACAGCCTACTGGAAAGGAACTGCATAATGGCTAAGCTTCCACAGTACGAAAAACAAGCACCATTGATGACGGATGTACCTCAGTTACAAACGCCTCAGTATAGTGCTTATGCAAAACGCTCAGAAAGCATACAAGGTGCTTTAGACACCATTGGCAAGTTTGCTCGAGCAGAGGCAGAACGTGCTGTGATTAAACAAGCTCAAGAATACACTGTAGCTAACCCATTAACTATTGAACAATTAAATGCTGCTAAAGATGATGGGATTAATCCTATTGAGGCTGCATTAAATGGTGGTATGGTTTGGAATGATGCTGTTACAAAACTATATGCACAACAAGCATCAGCAGAACTAACTAATGAATCGTATAAGCATTTCGATAATGTATTAGTTCGTGTTGAAAATGGTGAGCTTACAGGTCATGATGATATACAACAAGCTATAGAAGCTCCTATTAAGGCATGGCAAAATGTTATTGCCCAAATAGATCCAGCAGAAGCTAATAGCTTTTATTTAAAAAGTATTACAAATGGTAGTAGTTATTATAGAAAGTCCCTGACTGAGCTTAAAAAACAAGAACAATTAAGACAAGACCTTATATCTGATGAATCATATAAAGGTCTTTTACGTCAGTTTGAAATTGATTTAGATTCTGGATTAGCTCCAGAAATAGTATTGCAAAAATACCTTAACGATAAAGAATCAGCTAAAAAGCTATTTAAAAATAGTAGTCGTGCTGCTACCTTGCAAAATGAAGTTGAAAATGAGTTTACGCGCGCATTGTATCGTCATATGTCTAGACAGTTTCAAACAATGTATGGCTCTAAGGATGAGTTTTTAGATGCCGCTGCTAAAGGTGAATTAGGTGCATACAGTGGCATATATGATCAATTTACACCCATACAAAAAGATGCATTAGAAGATTACGTTGCTGCTGACTTTAATCGTATTGACAATGCTAACAATGCTGCATTAACTAGCGTTACTAAAAATGGCAAAAGTATTCGTGATGCGCTTATTAATGATGGTGCTAACCCAGAAAGATTACTTGACAATATTGAGAATTATAAAACACAAGCAGACACTATTTCTGGAAACAATAGTGTAGCTGCTCAAGCAGATGTAGAACTCACCAAAGCAACCCTTAATATTGCAACCAAAATGCGTGGTATGGATATTAACCAAATGAAACAACACGTCGCCAAAATGAAACAAAGAGGCGATAATGAAGTGTTAATTGGCATTGCAGAAACATTTGTAAGTAAAGCTGAAACAGCTAAAACAAAAGATAGTGTTGATTATATATTAAGTAGAAATGATGCTGAATATGGCGCTATTGAATATGATCCAGAAACAGGGACAGTATTGCTTGCTAACTTTGAAGATCAAATTGCTAAAGTTAAATCATCACCTGATTATAAAAAAGGTGGTCCATTATTAACAAAAGCTCAAAAAGATGAGTTAGTACAAACACTAACAAATCCAGATGGAACCACCAACCTTGGGCAAATTAATCTAGCCACACAAATTGTCTCTATTTTTGGTGATGATGCAGATGCAGTGTTTAATCAAATTGCTGATAAGAATCCAGTCTTTGCGCATATGGGCGTATTAGCTATGGAAGGCACTCCAGATATGGCGGCAACATTACGTACAATGGTTAATGGTGAAAGCCAGAAAAAACTTAACAAGATTAATATTACTAACAAAATTAGAAGTTCAGACTCTGCTGTTAAACTTGTGAGTGGATTAGTTAATGTTCATGGTGCAGATGCAGAACGTATCTTAGCAGCAGCAGAAGCTTATTATATTGGTAATGGCGGTAATTTAGAAACTATACAAGACAATGATGTACGTCAAGCTTTGTTTGCTGTAACAGGTGGGTTTGTATCTTCTGATGGTGTACGTTATGGTGGCGTTGGTGAAGTTAATGGTCGATTAGTTATATTAGATGGTCAATATAAAACTGATCAAGTAGAGGAATATATTCAGGATCTTCCAGTAGAAGCATTTGCTAAAGCCTTTATTAATAATCCAGACAAAACATTATCAACCATTGAAGGATACAAAGGTAACGAAATATTTAATTACAGTGAAGAAGATTTGAATGGTGCTAGCTTAATTAATTGGGGTGATGCTTATGCCTTAGTTAATGAAGATGGCGTTCCATTTAAAGATGTAAATGGCAATGAGATTAAAGTTGATTTAGACATATTACGCCAGCATTGGGAAACATTGCAATATGCTGGACCTCTTGATGAGCCGGTACGTTATGGTACAGGCCGTGGTTTAGAAGAAGCGGGTATGAGACGTCAAGACGAATATGCTAAACGCAAACAAGAAGAATTACAAGGCAAAGAAGAAAAGGTACCATACAAAGTGCAGCAAATTAAAAGGATTCAAGAGCGTGCAAAAAAGGCCACTAAAGAATGAGATTTTTAAGCGACCCGGATCCTACTAACTTTGCATTACAAGAATCTGTTGTAGCTGGAGAGTATTCAACTTTTGGTGAAAACTTTGTTGCGTCTTACAACAGCACCAAATCTATAGAAAATGCTGGTAGTGAACAGCAAATGTTTAGAGAAGTCATTGAGCCTATCTATGAAGTTATTATGGATGACTCTGGTATGACTCGTGATGAACTTATGACTTGGATAGGTGATCCTAAATTTTATTTAGATGAGCAAGGCAATACATATACTGGCCGATCATTGGTATCTAAACGTATATGGGATTATGCTCAAAACAGTGAGTCTGCTGCTGAAAAGTTAAAAGCTGTTAATCCAGCTATGATTAACTTTACTTCACCACAAATCTTGCATGAAAATTTGCAAGAAATGTCTCGTGATGTTGCTCGTGACTATAGAGAAAAATATGAAAAAACTGCTTTAAAACAATCAGGCAAAGGTGTCTTTGGTGACTTCTTAGGTAGCATGACATCTTATATGACAGATCCAGCTGATGCAGTATCATTACTTATTGGTTACAGTAGAGGTGTTGGCTTTTTAAGAAAGGTTGCAGAAGCATCTGCAATTAACGTTGGTGTTGAGGCATTAGACTATCCTCAAGTCAATGCATGGAAACAACAGGTATTAGGTGAACCTTATACTTTATCTGAGTTTGCACAAGATGCTGGATACATTACAGCTGGCACTGCTGCCTTGGTTGGTGTAACCAGTATTCCTGTGCGCCAATGGCTTAACGCTATTAGTAATCGAGCTGGCAGAGCATTAACTCCAAAAGAGGAATTAGATGCAATAGAATTGTTTAGAGAGATTGCTGCTAATGAAAAAAATGTAGATTACAAACCATTTAAAGAAACAGAGCAAGCTAACAACAAAGATTCAGCTGATAAGATTTTAGAAGATGATAATTATATTAAAGATGATTCTGGCAATATCAAACATAATCGATTAGTGCAAAAAACATTGTCAGCTATTTTACGCAATGATGCAAATAATATGCCACAACAAAACGTGCAAATTAAGATTGATGATATTTATGCATTAGAAAAACAAAATACATTAGTGGATGAGTTTGAGTTAGCTGACTTAAAAGCAAAGGTCAAAGCAAGTGCAACTGAATTTGACCCTATCAAATCTGGGCATATCTTAATCTTTGAAGATGCTGCTGGTAAACGTATCATTATTGATGGTAATCAACGCGTGGCTAATGCGGCTAAAGCTGGTCAGAAAAAAATATACGGATACGTTATTAAAGAGACTGATGGATTTACTAAAGAAATGGCTGAGATGGCTGGCCGCATTCGTAACTATTATGATGGCACCATTAAACCGTATGATATGAAGATACTTGAAAAGTATCCAGATATGGTTACTGCACTTTCTACATTTGATCCACTCATTAAGCATTACAAGGCTATTATGAACTTAGGTCCTCGTCCATTAGTTGCATTAAAAAGAGGACTGTTATCAGAAGAAATTGGTATGGTTGTAGGTAAACATATTGTAGATCCACAAGAACAATTAGCTATGATGGATATGATTATTAAATCAGGCATAACGGATGTTGATGATATTGAACGTATGGTGATTGATGCGGTTGAAAGTAAAGCATTGGTTGATTATGATATGGTAGATGCAGATATTGGTATTAAATCATTATTTGTAGAACCAGAAAGAAAGTTAATTATTGACCGCGTTCTTAAAGATTTAAAGAAAGAAACTAACAAGCTTAAACGTAGGAAAGATAAACAAGCAAATTTAAGGAGTATAGAGACTAATGAAAAAATTATCGAAGTCCTCAAAAAGAAAGGCAATGAAGCTGGAGAAATCTCAAACATTATCACCAGAGGCGCCCAAGCAATCTCAAATGGAGGCGAAGCAGACAATGCAGTTAGATCAACCATTGAATCTCTCAGATCAGGATTTGATGAGGGCCGCTTCGACAGCATCTACAACTCTGGTCGCGTCGCTGAAAGCAACGCTACAGCGCAAATTAATAAGTTCGGAGAACAGTTTAGACAGCGTAACAGAGAGTTAATGGCTTATGCTGAAGGTCAGCTATCTAAACAAATTAAAACAGATGTAGATAATGCATTTGATATTATACAAGGTAGGCTTGCTGATGATGACGCCATGGCTGCTAGAGTGATTGATTTTGATGCAGACGGCAATCCTATTACAATGCGACAAGCTTTAGCTGATATTGCAGATGACGATGCTAAGCTTGAAATACTGGAGGCGTGCGCGAAAAAATAATGCAAGATATTAGACAATGTTTAGTTAATGCGGGTGTAGATAAAAAGTTTGAAGAAGATGCAATAGAGCTATTTAATGAATACTACAAAGCTATTGACAATCAAATTAAAGATCCAGCATCTGCTATTGAAGATGCTTCTTACAAAACACTAGTTGTATTAGAAGGAAATATTCTACAGAACAAACGCCTTAAGCTACAAACAATGTTGGCTAAGATTGAGCTAGAAGATTACTTACAAAATTCTAAGGATCCATACGAAGCTCTTATTGACATTGCTAACAAACGATTGGCGTATCAAGAAAAAGCTGTCATGTCTCAGTTGATTGCTCCGCTCAATGAGTTTATTGTTAAGTTTAAAAAGGGCGCTTTATTAGGTACCCGTTCAAATGAAGACTTTATTCCTCTCGTTGTAAAAGAATTATATAACCCGGGTGTAACCAAAAATGCTGAGGCAGCTGCATTAGCTAAAGCTTACCAAGAAGCATCAGAGCATTCACGTCTATTATATAATCAAGCTGGCGGTGCTATTCCGGGTGACATTAAAGTATGGGCATTACCTCAACATCATCATGCTGGCAAAATTATTGCTGCTGGTTTAGATACATGGAAAAAGTTTGTTAAACCATTACTATCTAGAGATGAGATGGTGGATCGAGTTACAGGGCTACCATTAGATGATAAGCAATTAGATGATGTACTCAACAAAGTATATGAATCTATTACACAAGAGGGACGTAATAAATTAGATGCTATTACTGCTACTACATTTAGTACAGGCAGATCTATTGCCAAGCGTCATCAAGAACAAAGAGTATTACGATTCCAGAGTGGGGAGTCATGGCTAGCCTATCATAATAAATTTAGTGATTCTAATCCTTATGACATGATGATGAATCATTTGCGCAGCATGTCTAAAGACATCGCTTCATTACAAATCTTAGGTGGCAATCCAGAGTCTACTGTACAGTTTTTAAAACTCAAGATACAACAAATTGCTGATAAAGATGTTCAAGCTACAGGTGATACTAAATCTATTATTAGAGCTAAAAAATCAGCACAGCTGTTTGATGACATGTGGCAACTACATAAAGGCATACCAGAATCAGTTAGACCGCAATTTAGTAAAGTTATGCGCAACTTTAATTCGCTTATTATGGCAACACGTTTAGGATCTACAACACTTATTGCTGCGCCTACTGATATGATGACTGTACGTAAGATGGCTAAATATAATGGTATGAGTCAAATGAAAGCGATACGTGGGTATCTTAACGAGATTATGAGGTTGGCTCCGGGTGAAAGAGAAAAGCTTGCAGCTGAACTTGGATTGCTCAATGAACATATGATGGATGGTACTTCTTCTGCATTAGCTCGCTATTTGCACGAAGACAATGCGTCACCATTCTTTCAGTTTATTACAGACTCATCATTAAGATTAAATGGCCTCACACATATCACAGCATCTGGACGTCGTTGGTCTGGTATGATGTTAATGAGTGGATGGGCTGATGTGCAATCTAAATCTTATGCTGACTTATCAGCTCAAATGAAAGTTGCATTAGGTCGTTATGATATTACAGAACAAGACTGGAATACCATACGTAAAGCAAAAGCATTTACTAAGCAATTTGCTGGCAGAGATGTAGCTTATTTACGTGGAGAAGATATTGCAAATATACCTAATCTTAAAATGGGTGAAGCTAGAAAGCTTGCAGACAAATATACACGTATGATATTTGCAGAAGTTGAAGTTGGTGTTCCAACTGTAAACTTAAAAGAAAGAGCCAAGCTTGCTGGTACCACTAGACCCGGTGAGATTCCCGGTGAAATTACAAGATCCTTTGCTATGTTTAAATCATGGCCTATGGCTTTCTATCATAACCATTTAGAGAGAGCATGGAAAGAAGCTGGCGAGTCTACGTTAGGACATAAAAAGTTGTTAGCTATTGCTGATACTGTTGTGTATATGACTTTAATGGGAGCTTTAGGTGTTCAGTTAATGGAAATTACGAAAGGACGTACACCAATGGAAATGAATCCATTAGAAGATCCAGAAGCAGCTCGTCGTTTCTGGGGTAATGCACTTGTTAGATCAGGAGGTTTCGGTCCATTGTTTGATGTGGCTATGGGATTTGCTGATTATCGTCAAGGTTTATCTGGTTATGTTGCTGGTCCTGTTATTGGATCATTAGATACTATAGGTTATGCCTTGTTTGGTTCCGCTAAAGATGTTGTCGAAGGTGAGCCAAGTAAAGCTGGTACTAGAATATTAAGCGAGGTTATTAGGAATTTACCTTATCAAAGTAACTGGATGATTAATCTTATGTTGCGTCGCATGGTATGGGAAAAGGTTTTGTTATGGAATGATCCATCATATGCGAAAAAATTACAGGCTGGCATACGTAGAGATGCTAGAGAATTTAAAGAATATTGGTGGCTTCCGGGCGATAGCTCTGCTCCCGATGTGTTTAATTAACGATAGATTTTTGACTAAAATTATGATAGGATTGACACTATGGCTATAGACATCTCATCAACCACTAGACGTATAGTATACACTGGCTCAGCTGGTGTAGGTCCGTACGCATTTAACTTTGAAGTCTTAGCACAGACTGACATTGATGTATACTTCAATGATACATTACTGACTCTGAGTACAGACTATACTGTGTCTATTGATCCTGACGGCACAGGATCAGTGACGATTGTTGTTGGTACTAACGTGCCGACTACACCAGATGCTGATGATCGTATTACGATTGTTGGTGCAAGAACAATTGAGCGAACAACAGACTTTACTACAGGTGGTCCTCTATTTGCTACCTCATTGAACGATGAGTTTGACAGCTTAACCATATTCGTACAGCAAAACAAAGAAGAAGCTGACCGTGCAATTAAAGCACCAGTCACTGATCCATCGTCTATTGATATGACCTTACCTAAAGATGATGATCGTAAAGGTAAGTATCTCTCATTCAATGCAACCACAGGTAATCCTGAAGTTGTCAATGCTGTTACTGACATTACCACCATTGCTGGTATTGCTAGTGATGTGACGACAGTCTCAGGGATTGCATCTAATGTAACTTCAGTTGCTGGTAACTCAACTAACATCAATACCGTAGCTACTAACATATCCTCTGTGAATACCGTAGCGACTAATATTGCAGATGTCATTACAGTAGCTAATGATCTGAATGAAGCCATATCAGAGATCGAGACAGCAGCTGATGATTTAAACGAAGCAGTCTCTGAGATTGATACTGTTGCTGTAAACATTGCCAATGTAAATACAGTCGGTGCCAATATTGCTAATGTTAATACAGTAGCTGGCATATCAGCTAATGTTACTAGCGTTGCAACCAATGCGACTAATATTAATACTGTTGCTGGTATCAGTGCTAATGTCACCACTGTAGCGGGTATCTCTGCTAATGTGACAACAGTAGCTGGTAATACTGCAAACATTGCAACTGTCGCTGGACTATCAACAGACATACAAACACTAGCAGATATTGAAGATGGTACTGTAGCAAGTAGTGCGATCACAGGTGTAGCTGCGATTGCATCTAATGTAACTTCAGTTGCCACCAATGCGTCGAATGTAAATACTGTAGCAACCAATATTACTAACGTAAATACTGTTGGTACCAACATGGTAAATGTGAACTCTGTTGCAACCAATATCTCTAATGTAAACACAGTCGCTGGTATCTCAGCTAACATTGCAACTGTCGCTGGCATCTCAACTGATGTAACTACTGTGGCTGGTATCTATACCAATGTAGCTAGTGTCGCTAACATCGATACAGATGTAACTGCTGTTGCTGCGATCGCTACTGATGTAACAACTGCGGCAAATAACATTACAGACATCTCTAACTTTGCTGACATCTATTATGGCCCAAGTGCAACTGCACCAACCACACGTAAAGATGGATCAGCATTACAAGATGGTGATCTTTATTTTGATACAGTAGCGAGCCAATTATACATTAGAGATAGTGGTGTCTGGGATCAAGCAGCCTTCTCAGTATCTGGTGCGGTAACTTCATTTAATACAAGGACAGGTGCTGTGACACTATCACTCGCTGATGTCAATGGTGTGTATGCATCTAACGATGCCACCATCAACGGACTCACTGTAGGTTTAGGTGCTAATGCAGTAGCTGAAAATACAGCGTTTGGTCTTGATGCTTTAGATAGTGGTAGTTTAAGCGGAGGAGCTAATACTGGATTTGGTTATAGAGCATTGCGTGTTACCACTTCTGGAACAAATAACACAGGAATTGGTAGAGGAGCGTTAGCTAGTAACACTGCTGGAGGGAACAACACAGCTATTGGCTCTAATGCGTCCAATGTAAACACAACAGGTTCTTTTAATACTGCCATTGGTAGTAGTGCTTTATTATACAACACCACTGCATCTAACAACGTAGCTCTAGGTTATCAAGCATTAAAAAGCAACACTACAGGATTTAACCATGTAGCAATAGGTAAAGATGCTCTTTTAGATAACACCACAGGGGCTGCAAATATAGCTGTAGGTGAAAGCGCTCTTGCAAACAATACAACAGGACAACAAAATATTGCAGTTGGTGGTGCTGCCTTATTAACTAACACTACAGGAAATTATAATACAGCCATTGGTAAATCAGCTCTCTTTTCCAACACCACTGCATCTAACAACACTGCTGTAGGTTATCAAGCGTTGTATGATAATCAAACAGGAGCAAGACTTACAGCTGTAGGTTATCAAGCATTGGCAAATTCTACAACTAATGACAACACTGCTTTAGGATATAATGCTGGTGTATTAGTTACATCAGGCTCAAGTAATACAGCAGTAGGTTCTAATGCGTTAAGCTCTGCTACAACTGGAGGAGCAAACACAGCCGTTGGTAAACAAGCATTAGCAGCTAATACAGGAGAAAGTAATACAGCAGTAGGTTTTGAAGCATTGCTTTCTAATACAAGTGGTACTGCCAATGTAGCTATAGGTCGTGAAGCACTAGAATCCAACACCACTGCATCTAACAACACAGCTGTAGGTTATCAAGCGTTGTATGATAATGTAACAGGTGCAGCAAACACAGCAGTTGGAAGATTAGCACTTTCTGATAATACTGCATCTAGCAATACTGCTGTTGGAAGCAGTGCATTAGAAAGAAATACAACAGGAACACAGAATATTGCTTTAGGTGGAGCAGCATTATACTTAAATACTACAGGCTCATATAACACAGCTATTGGAGGATTAGCATTACAATCCAACACCACTGCAACTAACAACATAGCAGTTGGGTATCAAGCTTTATATGCAAACACAATAGGTATTTACAATGTAGCAATAGGTAATCAAGCCCTATACGCCAACACCACCGCACCTCAAAACACAGCAGTAGGAGAAGGTGCTTTAACAGCAAATACTACAGGGGGTTTAAATACTGGATTAGGAAATAGAACATTATATACCAATACTACAGGCATGCATAATGCAGCTGTTGGTGCAAGCTCAATGAGACTAAATACAACTGGAAACTATAACACAGCATTAGGATTTCAATCCCTCTACTCCAACACCACTGCATCTAACAACACAGCTGTAGGTTATCAAGCGTTGTTTGATAATACTACTGGTGTGTCAAATGCCGCTTTTGGAAAGTCAGCACTTGATGATAATACAATAGGAAGCAGAAATACTGGTTTAGGCGAAAGTGCATTAACATCTAATACATCAGGTAGTAATAACACTGCTGTTGGTCAAGGAGCTTTGGCTTTGAACACCACTGCAACTAATAACACAGCGGTTGGTTACCAATCTTTGTATAATAATGTTTCGTCTGGAGCTACAGCTATAGGATATCAGGCTGGACTATCAAATACATCTGGAGGATATTTTACTGCTGTAGGGCATTCAGCTCTTCTTTCTAATACTACTGGGACTAGAAATACTGCTGTTGGGTTAGGTGCATTACGATTAAACACTACTGGTGGTTATAACACCGCATTAGGCAATGATTCTCTCTACTCCAACACCACTGTATCTAATCTTGTAGCTGTTGGCTATCAAGCACTTTATAATCTTAATAATGCTGCTGCTATTAACAATGTAGCTGTTGGTATGCAAGCTGGCTATTCAATTACTTCTGGTGAACGCAATAACTTTTTTGGAACAGTGACAGGTAAGTTTACAACAACTGGTAGTTCTAACACAGCGATGGGAAATAGTGCATTAAATGCTAACACATCAGGCTCATACAATACGGCTATTGGTCAACAAGCACTAGACTCCAACACCACTGCATCAAACAATACAGCCGTAGGCAGACTTTCTCTATACTCCAATACAACAGGTGCATTCAACTCTGCTTTTTCAGAAGCTTTGGCTAATAATACAACTGGAAACTATAATACAGGTATTGGTTATCAAGCCCTCCGCTTCAACACCACTGCTAATAACAACACAGCTGTTGGTTTTCAAGCTCTTTACAATAACACTACGGCAAATTACAATACTGCACTTGGTCATCAGGCATTGTATGATAATACGACTGGAGCTGAAAACACAGGTGTAGGTTTAGCTGCATTAGCTAATGTTACTACAGCTTCATTTAATACAGCATTAGGTTCAGCTGCTGGCGATAGTATAACAACAGGTGCTAATAATACATGTTTAGGTTATGATGCAGAACCTCCAACAGCAACAACATCTAATTCATTTACATTAGGTAATGCGAGTGTTAATAACCTCCGTTGTAACGACACCTCTATCTCATCACTATCAGATGCACGAGATAAAACCAATGTGGTTGATATTCCATTAGGGTTAGACTTTATTAACAAGATGAGACCTGTCGCATTTGATTGGGATAGACGAGATGGCTCATTTGCTGGTAAAAAAGACTTTGGGTTTATTGCACAAGAACTAAAAACAATCCAAGATGAAACAGCTTATGCTGAACATTTAAGATTAGTGCATGATGATAACCCAGAAAAATTGGAAGCTGACCCAATGAAAACATACCCTGTTCTCATCAAAGCAATCCAAGAACTGTCTGCAAAAGTAGACGCTTTACAAACTGAAATCAATGTCTTAAAAGGAGAATAAACATGACAGACGATGTAGTATTAGATATACCAAGTACAGAAGAAAAGGCACAGCACTACAAAGCAATGGGTGACTCTGTGACTTTAATTCATGATGTGATTGCGGGTAACGCAATGACAGAAGAGACCGATGAAGAAAAGAAAGACTGCGTATCACGTAACGTAGAACATCTTAAAATCATGGTAGCTAAAGAATGGTGGGGCGATGAAGATATGCAACCATCAAACGAAGCAATCGCTGCTGGAGAAGCATACACAGCATAACTTTAATTTTACATAAGGAACTATAATGGCAAAGACTAAAAAAGAAACCATTAACAAACAAACAATAACAATCGATGATAAAGAATACAATGTAGAAGATCTCGAACAAGATCAGGTTGCATTCCTAAATCACATTACAGACTTAGATCGTAAAATGGCTCAGATGAGATTCAACTTAGATCAGTTACAAGCGGGCAGAGATACATTTGCAAGATTGTTAAATGAATCTTTGAATAAAGAAACAGAGGTTAATTAGGTAGAAACAGTATGAATCCCCATGAAGAATTAGTTGCTCACGAAAAACTCTGTGCAGAAAGATATGACACAATACATCATAGATTAGATCGTATTGAAAATATGCTTAACAAATTAATCTGGGGAATCATGGCTGGCTTCGGGGCCATCGTAGTCGCTGTCGTCATGAGTGCATTAC
>Ga0208428_1000640_pt1 | contig 15789 bp, 10 predicted proteins | sample DEB08_DNA_11_FD_184535 | JGI IMG/M metagenome (GOLD analysis project Ga0208428, IMG submission 184535) | Aqueous microbial communities from the Delaware River and Bay under freshwater to marine salinity gradient to study organic matter... | ecosystem: Environmental > Aquatic > Marine > Coastal ... | reverse complement strand
ACACAAAATGGTGTGTATACAGTTACTGATGTAGGTTCTGGTTCTACTAATTGGGTACTTACTCGTGCAACAGATGCAGATAACTACGCACCGGGAACTAATAGTGGTCTTGACGAAGGTTCTTACTTCTATGTTCAAGAAGGTGATACAGGTGCAGGTGAGGCTTATGTATGTAATACAATAGGTACAATTACTTTTGGTACAACTAATATTACCTTTATACAGTTTAGTTCTGCTCTTGTCTATACTGCAGGTTCAGGAATTAATATTAATGCAAGCCGTGTAATATCAGTATCTGGTGTTCCTTCATCAGCTACTATTGCTGCATTGTCAGCTACAATGGCTACGTCTATTGACAATAGTAACACTAATATTACTACCAATACTAATGCTATTACTTCTATTAATAATGTAACAACATCTATTAATAATGTTATTACTGCTTTGTCAGCTACTATGGCAACAAGCATTGACAATAGCAATACAAATATTACTACGAATACAAATGCCATTACATCTATTAATAGTGTAATTGGTACAGTATCTAGTACACTGGCAACTTCAATTGCTAATCATTTGCCCTTGTCTGGCGGCACATTAACTGGTAATATAGTAAATGCTGTACATACGGCATCTCTTACTGGTGCTAATACACCTGACTTTAGTACTTATAATAGTTTTGTTTGGACACTTACAGGAGACTTAACTCTTAATAACCCTACTACAGAAGTAGGTGGCATGGCAGGTGTGTTTGTATTTAAACAGGATGCAACAGGAACTAGATTGCTTTCACTTGGTTCTGAATATAAAACAGCAGGTGGTTCAGGTATTACATTGTCAACTGCGGCAGATGCAGTAGATGTTGTTCCTTATTTTGTAGAAGTTACAGGTACTATTTATTTAGGCGCAGCTACGAAAGCTTTCGCATAGGAGTTATATAAATGAGTTTGACTAATAGTCCATTTTGGTTTTCATCTGGTGCTACCTCTGCAGGTGGTGGCGGTACTGTAGTATATCCTACAAGTATTAACCAATCTTTACGTGTTGATGATTCTAAAAGCCAACGTATGTATCAAAATACTGTAGCTGGTAGCGCACAAAAATTCACAATGTCATGCTGGATTAAACGCACAGAGTTAAGTGATGCTGGCACTATTTTTTCAAGCTGGAATGGTGCGTCTAACTTTGTAAATATATATTTTAGTGGGGATTACCTATATGTTTATATTTGTGATAACCGTTCTGGATTTGTTGATTATAACTTTAACACCCAATCTGCGGCAGGTGGTGGAATTATATTTAGAGATGTAAGTGCTTGGTATCATATAGTAGTTGCTGTAGATACTACTCAATCTTATGTCTATGAAAGATATAAAATATATATAAATGGTGTTGATACACAAGCACGTTCTGGTGGTTCTGGGAATGACCTTCCATTAAATTACAATATGGAAATTAACGAAGCTAGTGGTCAAAACTTTATATTTCATAATCCAGACAGTTCAACATATTATGGAAGTTTTTATGTTGCTGATATGGTTTATGTTGATGGCACAATGTATGATGCAAACACTTTTGGTGAGTTTATTAACGGCATATGGGTTCCTAAAGATATTTCTGCTCAATCAATTTCATATGGTAATAATGGATTTTATTTAACATTTTCTGATAACTCTACTGCTTCAGCATTAGGTACAGATTCTAGCGGTAATGGAAATAATTTTACAACAGTAAATAATTTTGCTACTAGTGACCAAGTGCCGGATAGTCCGACTAATAACTTTGCTACTTGGAACGTGTTACAGCCAACAGGTGCGGCGCAAGGGACAATGACGCTTTCTGAAGGCAATATGAAAGCAACTGGCGGCTCAAGCATTTACCGTCAAGTTATGGGCAATATGTCTGTGCTTGGTGGCAAGTGGTACACTGAGTTCTATATCACTGATGCTGGCTATCCATCTTGGCAAGTTGGTTGGACAAAGGCAAATAGATATGAAGCCTTTACAGGTGCTGGAACCGAATCTACAGACCTAGCAAATTTTGGAGATTTTAGTACTTCAAATGGTTTTATTTCAACATTTGGTCAGGCAAGCTTTGGAACACAATACGCATGGTCAACTTTATGGTCTGGTGGAACAGCACCAACAACAGGCGATGTAATTGGTTGTGCCGCTGATTTTGATAATGGCAAGTTATGGTGGTCAATTAATGGAGAATGGATAAATATAGGTGCTGGTGCTGGTGACCCAGCAAATGATTCAAATCCATCAGCAACCTACACTGCATCTGATTATGAAGATGATTTTAAATCACCACATTATTTGAACTACAATGGGTCTGCTGTTTTGAACACTGGTCAGGATAGCACGTTTGCTGGAAACACAACTGCTGGCGGCAACAGTGATGCCAACGGCTACGGTGATTTTAAGTATTCTGTGCCATCCGGCTTCTTGGCGATGTGTTCAGCCAACCTGCCAGCACCAGCTATTGGTCCTCAACTAGCTTCAGGCCAACAGTCTGACAATTACTTTGAAACTATCCTATATACAGGTACTGGAGCAACACAACACATTGGTTCAGGTGGCGCACAGCATCCTATAGATGTTACTACTGTTGCTAATAGTATTAGATTTAATGATGATGATAGTGCTTATTTAAGCCGCACACCTGCATCTGCTGGTAATCGTAAAACATTTACACTTTCTACTTGGATAAAACCAAATCCAGCAGCTACAAATTATCCTCCTATTTTTAATGCAGGAACAAGTGCGCCAGATACGGTAATCAGACTTGATAATACTGGCAAGTTGCAGGTTGTACTTGAAAATGGTGGAGGCAGTGATTCGCAACTTACTACCAATAGAACATTAAAAAGTTCTTCAACATGGTATCATATCTTAGTTGCTGTAGATACTACAAACGCCACGGCTGATGATAGAATAAAAATTTATATTGATGGTGTTGAGGAAACATCTTTTGCATCTAGAACAAACCCATCTTTAAATTTAGATACAAATATTAATAATACAGTAGTTCACAAAATTGGAGCACAGAGATATGCATCCTATTGGGATGGCTATATGGCAGAAATGTATTTTATTGATGGTACTGCTTTAGACCCAACATATTTTGGTCAATACGGTTCTAATGGTTATTGGATTCCAAAAGCTGTATCAGGTTTAACATTTGGTACTAATGGTTTCTATCTTGACTTTTCTGACAACTCAACTGCTACTGCATTGGGTACAGATAGTTCAGGTAATGCTAACAACTTTAGTGCAACTAACGTAGCAACAACTGACCAGATGGGTGATAGTCCTACACAAAACTTTGCTACATTTGACCCTAACAGACCTTCTGGAACAACACTTACTTTATCAGAAGGTAACTTAAAAGCAGAAAGAACAAGCACTTCTTTTGCTCAAGCATATTCAACTTTTGAAATGACTAGTGGTAAATGGTATGCGGAGTTTTTATTAGATGCAGGTAACAGTGGTGTAGGTGTTATTGCTGGTAGAACAATTCCTAGTACAAATAGATATATGGGGCAAGATAGTTACACTTATGGATATTATGTTGATGGACGTAAAGTAAATAACGCAACGTATACAACTTATGGAGATAGCTATACAACTGCCGCAGATGGTTCTGGTGATGTAATTGGTGTTTTAATTGATGCAGATAATGGAAACATATCTTTTAGTAAAAATGGAACAGTTCAAAACTCTGGTATTCCTGCTTTTAGTGGAATACAAGGCCCATTCAGATTTGCTATAGCATCTGAATCAAACTGTTTTCACATAGCTAACTTTGGACAAGACGATACATTTTCAGGTTTTAAAACAAGTGGTAGTGCAGGAGCAGCAGACGGTAATGGCTATGGAAAATTTTATGATACACCACCTACTGGCTACCTTGCTTTGGTAAATGACAATATTCCAGTAGAAGGTATAACTGGTCCTGATTTTGTATGGTGGAAGAACCGAACTGATGTTGCATCGCATATGCTTGGAGATAGCGTTAGAGGTGCTGGTAAGGTTTTGTCTTCTAATAACACTGACGTTGAACTTGATAGCACATCAACGTATTTTTCATCATTTGACTATGATGGATTTACAGTTGGGACTGCTAATGTAACAAATGGTTTAAATGATAAAATGGTAGCTTGGACTTGGAAAGCAGGTGGTAAAGCTAATACATTTAATATAGATGGTACAGGCTATGCCTCAATAGCTGCATCACCTATTAGTGATGGTACTATTCCATTAACAGGTTTGTCTACTAATACAACTTCTGGGTTTAGTATTCTTGGCTATGCTGGCACAGGTTCTAATGGAACAGTGGCTCATGGCTTATCTAGTGCGCCGGAGATGTTTATCTGCCGCAACCGCACCAACGCAAGAGACTGGCTGGTTTACCATAAAGACATTGGCTACACAAAAGACATCTTCCTGAACCTGACAAATGCAGAAAGAAGCAATGACGTTTATCAGCAACAGGCACCTGATAATAGTTTGATTTATCTTGAGACACAAGACAGGATAAATGAAAGTGGGTCAAATCATATTATGTGGTGTTTCCACAGTGTTGATGGCTACAGCAGGGTCGGCAAATATGTCGGCAACAATTCTACAAATGGCCCCTTTAATTACACAGGGTTTAGGCCAGCGTTTGTTATAATAAAAAGAACAGATAGCACGGCAGGATGGGTTCTTTACGATGATAAAAGGGACACATACAATCAGATGCAATATGTATTATGGCCTAATTTAAATAATGCTGAATACACATCAAACTTGCTTCATGTAGATTTTTTAAGCAATGGCTTTAAGGTTCGTAATGCTACTTATGGTGAAACTAACGCATCAGGCGGCAGTTACATTTACATCGCCTTTGCCGAACAACCTTTTAAATACGCCAATGCACGATAGGAGAATATAAATATGCCTTGGAAATATAAAGCAAGAATTATTAAAGAAGGAAGAGCATGGCAGGATGACTATGGTATCCAGCATCCTTCTTCATGGGTGCGTTGGTCTGCTGAAACTAAAGCATCTAAAGGTTTAGTGTGGGAAGAACCACCTGCACCACACGATGGACGTTTTTACTTTGGTAGAGACTTGGATGGTAATCTTATTCCACGTGACTTGGCAGAACTTAAAGCTGGTGAAATTGCCAAAACAAAACAAACTGCAGGTAGTCTTCTTAGTTCTACTGATTGGTATGTCACACGTGAAGTAGAAGAAGGTACAAATTGTCCTACTAATATTAAAAACTATCGTAGAGCAGTACGTGCTAAATCAAATGAAATAGAACAACTCATTGATAAGACAATAAGTATTGACGAACTAAAAGCTTTGATGGAAGTGGCAGAAGGTGAAAAAGCTGCACCTATTAATAACTGGCCTGAACTAGAGGACTTTTAATGGAAATGAATAACCTTATAGATATTCTTTTAATGGTAATTGCCAGTGCTTTTGGTTGGTGGGCTAATAATACTACCAAAGAAGTAAAGCGTCTTGAGATTCTTCTTAACAGAACAAGAGAAGACTATGCAACACGTGGTGAACTAAAGGAAGATATGGATAGGGTTATGGAAGCCTTGCACCGTGTAGAAGATAAATTAGACCGTATATTGTCTGACAGACGTAATTAGTATATAATAGTAGCAACAGTTTAAGAATAGGAACTAAGATATGCCTTCAAGTTATACCACCAGAATACGAATAGAAAAACAGGCAGACGGTGAAAATCCCAACTCATGGGGTGACATCCTAAACCAGAACGTCATTGACTTGCTTGATGACGCTGTTGGTGCTTATGTAACTATTGGCACATCAGGCACACAGATTGTAAATGATAATACACTAACAACTAACAACGGTTCTGCAGATGAAGCACGTGCAGCAACTCTTGAATTACAAGGCTACGTAGTTAGTGCATCAGCCGCTAACATTGTCCTTCCTGCAGTTTCCAAAACATACGTAGTTCATAATAAGATTACACAGTCCTCTGCTACTGGTACTGTTCGTATTATGAATACTGGTGCAACTGCAACAGGCTTTGTAGTTCCTACCACAACAACAGGAACTAGCACATTCCTTATTACTACTGACGGTACTAATGTACGTGGTATTGATACTGCAGGTCTTGGTATTCCCGGTGGTTCAGCGGGTGCGGCAACACGTAGTGTAATTACAAGCATTGGTGAAATTGAAACCACAACGGTTGACCCTGTAACATCTGTTACTGCAACTGGTGTAAGTACATTTATTTCTAATACTTCAGTAGTAAACCCTGCACTGATGGCTTTGTCTACCACAGACATTCGTTATGTAAATACAAGTGCTGGTTATACTAATACTATAGCTTCTGAAAATATTATTACTGGTCAAACATATTCACCTCTTGTTACTGTTGCTGTTTCTGATACTAGTATCTTTGCTGTTGACATGACTGCAGGTAATAACTTTATTGTGTATCTTAGCGCAGATAGTACGCTACGTCAACCAGATAATATTAAAGTAGGACAACAAGGTATTATTTATGTTATCCAAGAACAGACATTAGGCGGTAAAACACTATCATATGCAAATGACTTTAAGTTTGTAAGTGGTACAGTTCCAACAATTACAACATCTATTTCTGCAGTTGATATGCTGGTATACAGTGTTCGTAGTGTAGCTACGACAGTAACAGCAGCCGTAACGGTAACAACTGCATTTATTGACGCAGCAGCAATCCAAAACTTTACAAGGTAAGACATGGCTTCTACTTCAGGAAAGCTTGCCAAACTTGAGTTCGTACCGGGGTTTCACAGAGAATCTACACAGTATGCGGAAGAAGGCAAATGGTATGATGGCAACAGAGTTCGCTTTCGTGATGGAAAGCCTGAAAATCTTCGTGGCTATGAAAAGGCTGTAAACGATACTCCGTTTACTGGTATTGCTCGTGACCTAATTACTTGGTCAGATAATGATACTAAGAAGCTTATGTCATTTGGTACAGAAAAGTTTCTGTATGTAGTAGATTCAAATCAACTATATGATAGTACTCCTTTTGTGTCTGCAGCTACACTTACAAGTGTAATGAATACACAATTAAATTCTCCTCTTGTAAGTATTAGTATAACAAACCATGGGGTGTCTGTCAATGACCGTATTTATATTACTTCTGCAACTAGTATTGGTAATAGTGGCATACTTCTATCTGGTGAATATTCTGTAGTTGCCGTAGGCGGTCTTAATAACTTTACTATCTCTGCTACAACTTCTGCTATAAATGCAGTAACTGATGGTGGTACTGCAGACATAGAATTTATTCTTCCTGTAGAAAATACTGTACCTGTTCAGGGTACTGGTTATGGTGCAGGTACATATAATGCAGGTGTAAGTACAACTGGTGCAAGAGCATGGAACCGTCCAGCTGCTACAGGTGCTATTACATTTAAGAACTCACAATGGTCATTGGATAATTGGGGTGAAGACATGGTGGCCTGTCGCCGTGGTGGTAAGATATTCTACTTGGATGTAGATGCCTCTATTACACCAGAACGTGCAGTTGTTGTTTCTGCAGCACCTTCAGTAAACAATTATATTCGTGTGTCACCTAATGATAGACACCTTATTGCTTTTGGCTCTAATGAGTTTGGTACTGGCGATTATAATCCAATGTTGGTTCGTTGGTCAGACCAAGAAAACTTTAACAACTGGACACCTTCTATTTCTTCTACATCAGGTGAAGTAATCCTTACAGGTGGTACAGAAATACGTGGTGCTATTCGTTCACGTAATGCTATTAACATTTGGACTGACAATGCTATGTATACACAGCAGTTTGTTGGTCCACCTTTTATATTTAACTTCCAGCAAGTGGGTACTAATTGTGGCCTAATTGCGCCACACGCTGCAGTTGATGTGGATGGCATTGCATACTGGATGGGTGAAAATAACTTCTATGCTTTTGACGGACGTGTAAGAAACTTGGATTGTACTGTACGTAGGTATCTATATGAAAGCTTTAATGAAGTAAATAAAGATAAAGTATTTGCAGGAACTAACTCTGAGTTTAATGAAATTATTTGGTTGTACTGTTCTGAGTTTGCAACAGAACCTGATAGCTATATTATCTATAACTATAAAGAAAACCATTGGGCATTTGGTACTAGCTTCTATTCAACATATGCAGACCACAGTGTGTATGAAAATACAATAGCCACTGGTCGTGTGTCTGCTACTGCTGATAGATATGTATGGAACAATGAACCTAAAGACGAATACAAAGGCGATGGTAAGATACTACCATCATACTTAGAATCTGCAGAGTTTGAGATTGATGATGGTAATGAAATTTTATTTGTAGATAGAATTATTCCAGATTATACTATTACAAATAACGGTTCAATAGAATTAACATTACAGTTCCAAGAATATCCTAATAGTGCAATTATAACAAAAGGACCATACACTGTACAACAATCTACTAAGAAGATTGATTTACGTGGTAGAGGAAGACAGGCTAAGATTATTGTGTCTGCAAGTTCAGATAGTTCTTGGCGTTGGGGTGCGGTTCGTGCTAATATCCAGCCGGACGGTAAAAGATAATGGCTAACTATCCTAAACTTCCTGTTTATAGAATGACTAGTGGTATGTCTTCAGAAGAACTGTACAGGGAAATAAGACAGTTTGCAGATTTATTAGGTTATGAATTAGACACAAGAGATAATCAGATAGATAATAAACCTGCAAGTAAAGTATTAACAGTGGTAACTGTAGCATCAATAGGTAGACCTGCTAACGGTGATATTGTATTTGCTGCAAGTGCAGGTAAGTTTAGAGGCTATGTTAGCGGAACTGGATGGGTGGATTTTAACTAATGAACAGACAACAATACTTTGATTTAATAAATAACAGCACCTATGTTACCAATATTAATAGTGGTGTCGTACAAACCAATGACTATTTTGGAACAAAAACAGTCCAAGGTATGGCATTAAACCTTAATTCATTGTATAATAAGAGTAGTAATTTTCAGGCAGATATGACTAAAGCACAGTCAAATTATATGTCTCCAAATAAGGTATCAGCATAATGGCTTATTACATTAATAGACAAGCACCTATGTCAGGTATTTCTAGTCTTCTTGCATTAAAAGGTAGGCAAGGAGATTCTGAACTTGTACATATGTCAAAACCAGAAATGAATTTACTTCAGCGTATGGGTAAACTTACAATCAATCCTAAGACTGGTTTACCAGAAGCGTTTAATCTTCAAGATTCTTTTGAAGGTATAGCAGGTTTATTAAATCAAGATATATCTGGTAAGCAAGCCATGCAGGAACTTATAAACTTTGGTCGTAATAAACTTGCTGATTATAACGCTGATGACATGGAAGAAGAAGAAATGGCTATGGAAGAACAGCTAATGCAGCAGCAATCTATGCAGATGGCTCCACAACAGCCACAACAAATGGAACAGCCTCAGATGCCTATGATGAACCAAGGTGGCCTCCTTGCGCTTCTATCAGCCGGGAAACAGCCTTCTAGTGCAGGTAAATACTTTGAAGGAATGGTTGACGGTAAAGGTGACGGAATGTCAGATGAAATAGAATTTAAAGTTGATGGTGATCCACAAATTAAAAAGGCTCGTTTAAGCCGTGATGAATATGTAATTGCTGCAGATGTTGTGTCCGAACTTGGTAATGGTTCGTCTGATGCAGGTGCAGAAAAACTAGATAAGTTTATGCAGGATGTTAGACATAAAGCAAATGGAACAGGAAAACAAATGAACCAGATTAATGGGGACAAAATAATTAAGGAGTTAACATAATGGCAGACCCACAATACGATGTGCCAGAGGATTATAAATCTGGTCTAAAAGATGTTCTTAAAGAAGCAAAAGAAATTTATGAACAGAAAAAAGGATTGGGTTACCAAACCTATGCAGGTCCACAGATTGCAGGGTTTAGCCCTGACGAACTGGCAGCTATGCAAGGCATTGCAGGTTTGGTTGGTGCAGGTCAACAGTACTTTGCTCCGTCTGCTGCTTTAACTTTAGGACAGACACAACAGTTTACACCACAAATGGCTACTCAGTATATGTCCCCATACCAGCAAGCCGTTGTAGATGTAGAAAAGCGTGAGGCTGTACGTCAAGCGCAGGTTCCTATGCAACAAGCACGTGCTAAAGCAGTTGGTGCTGGCGGTTATGGTGGGTCACGTCAGGCCATTCTTGAAGCAGAACAACTACGTAACTTACAACAACAGCTTGGTGATATTCAAACTAAAGGTTCGCAAGCTGCTTATGAAACTGGTCTTCGTGCATTTGAAGCACAGAAAGAACGTGAACGTGCTGCAGCTTCTGGCCTTGCTGCCTTGGGTCAGGCTGCACCTAAACAGGCTCTTACAGAACTTACTGCTTTGTCTGGTATTGGTGAAGCACAACGTGGCATGACACAGGCGGGTTTGGACATTGCTCGTCAGGAGTTTGAGCAACAGCAACAATATCCATATACTACACTTGGTCAATATCAGTCTACACTTTATGGTTATCCTTACCAATCTACAGCAAGGTATCAGCCAATGGCTCAACCATCTTCATCACAGAACCTTGCAGGTATTCTTGGTGCAGTAGGTAAGATTGCAGGTCCTTCTGGATTTGGTTTCTTTAATACTGGTGGTTCTATTGCTTATAGATCAGAAGGTGGATTATCTGGTCAGATTAAAAACCTACAAGGTGCAGGAATGATTGGTGATACTGGTGTCAGTGAAGCATCTCCACTAGGTCAAGATTTAAGTAAAGCAACTTTTATTTCTGCTTTAGGTAGTTTATTACAAGGACAGAAAAATATTACAACAGAAAAAGAAGAATTATTTAAACGTCAACAGGAAGCTGCTGCTAAGAAAATGGAAGAATTAGAAAAGCAGCGTAGTCCTATTAATTATATTTCAGATCTTTTACTTGGTTATGCACAGGCCACACCGGGAGCAGGGGTAGGCGCACAGCTTGCAGAGGCAAGTGAGTTTGCAGGTGAACGTAGACCAGACCTTGTGTCGGCTGAATATGAAATTGAACAGCAGTTGGCAGAAGGTCGTATTAGTATAGAAGAAGCTAAGTTAAAAGAAGCAGAGTTGTATTATGATTCTATTGCAGATCTAATGAAAACTAAGAATATAGATTTAACTGAAGCAAAAAAGATTCAAGATATGATAGATTCTCAACTTGGTTTTAGATATGATGAAGTTAATAATAGATATGTAAATAGTGAAGGCAAACCTTTATCAGCAGATGAAGCACTTAGTAGAGCTAGATTCCTTGAAGAACAACTTCAAAACTACACAGATCCTTTAGATCTTCAAAAAAATATTAGAGAACGTATTCAGTCTAGAACTGGTGGTAATGATGCAGATAGTAATAACGAAGTACCTGAAGGTAGTACAATACAAATAAAGAAAAGCGGTGGAATCCTTTCCATGATTTCAGAGGAATATGAAGATTAATGGCTGAAAGTTTCTTTTCTCTAAGTCCTGAAGATAAGAAAAAACTTCAGGAATATAAAAACAGAGAAACAGTTTTTGATCCGGGTAAGATCATTAGCAAAGCTGCTGCTGGTCTAGGAGAAGCTGCGCTTGATTTAACAGAACTTAATATTGATTTGCTTACTGCTGGTAAAGGTGGTAAGAAGTTTCGTAATGCTATTTCAGAAGCAACAAAGTATGTAGATAATAAACTTCAAGAAACATCTGCAGGTCGTGCAATTTCTGAAGCTGCTAAAGAAACAGTATCTCCTAGTAAATTAAGTACAGCCGAAGATGTTGCTGCAGATATTCTTGAGTTTGGTATAGCAACTCGTGGAATAGGTGCGGCAACAAAAGGTATAGCACAACCTACAACAAAACTAGGTAAGTTTGGTAAGCTTGCTACTGATGGTGTTCTTGCTGATGTGCTTGTCCGTGATCGTGATGAACAAATTACAAATGATTTTATTCAACTTGTTCCAGAATCAGAAGAGTATATTGGTGCGCTTGCTATTGATCCTGATGACGAACTTGCGGAAAAGAAACTGAAACAATTAATTGAAAGTGCTATTGCTGGTGGTATTATAACTGCTGCGGCAGCACCTGCAATTCTTGCACTAAAGTTTGGTGGTCGTAAATTATTTTCTAAAGTAAAAGCACTAAAGAAAGATAAGGTTGACACACCTATTGAAAACACATCAAAGGTAGAGGCAAAGAAAACAAAGATAATTCCTACACCAAGTGGTGGATACGTACAACGTACTGGCCTTATTGAAAAAATGGGTAAGGTAAATACAAAACTTGGTCGTTTGTTTACCAGTAAAGCTGGACTACCAGATGAACTATTTAATTCTTATCTTCGCAAACAAAGATTTGCAGAAGGTGCAGACATAGAAGTACAAAAATATGTTAGAGAATTAAAAGAAGTAATAGAAAAAAACAAAGACAAACTAAGCCCAGAAGATTTTAATAACCTAACAGAAATGTCTGTACGTCAAATACAACAGGCTGTTCGTTCTGGTACTGTGCCTAAAGAAGTTGCTGATAAGTTTCTTCAGCTACGTAAGTCTGTAGATGCTAATGAAACAAAACTTCTTGATCTCCTTGATATAGACAAAGACAGTGCGCTTGGTATTAAAATGGACAAAGACTATGTGCCTTATATTACACGTAGCTATGAAACATTTACTAATCCTAAGTGGTCAACAGAAATTAAAAAAGCTTTGAAGGATGAACTAGATCCTGATCTATCTGATCACAATGCTGAGATTGTTAAGATTGTAGATAATGCTAAACGATATATTCGTAAGAACAATAAAGGACTAAATGACGAAGAAGTAAATGCTGTCATAACTAACATCGTAGAGCAAGGTAAAAAAGGTGGTCAGCTAAAAGCATTCATAGACATGATGAATGGTACAGTTGCTGGTCAAAAAATTAAAGTTCTTAAAACAAGAAAAGATCTTGATAAACCTATTCTTGATTTGCTTGGTGAAGTAAAAGATCCTACACGTAAATTTGAAACAACACTTCGTAATCAGAACAAGCTTATTGCCGAAGCAGAATATCTTAAAGATGTTAAAAAATATGCAGAACAAAACCTTGGTAAAGAAGTTACTATCAAGGGATTGTTTCCTTTTCTTCCACAAGAAAAAACTACATTCTTAAAGAAAGGTGTTTACTCAGCTAATCGTGACATAAGAAAAAGCATGGCAGATCTTGGTTCTGACGTACAATCTTTTGGTGGTCAGACAGGAAAGATTGGTTTAAATAATTATGTAACTACTGAAAGTATGCATGAGATATTTAAAAATGGTTTAGATCTTTTTGATAATCCTTATGGTAATAGCTGGTTGGGTAAAGTTACTCAAAAGACTTTAGGTACAGCACAGGCGATGGAAACTGTGTTTGACCATACTGCTCATGCTCTTAACGTGTATGGTGCTATTCAACAACTTATGATGAATGGTCATGCGTTTGATAGGCAGATATTAAAAAGCGCACAAAAGAATGTAGCGACTGTAATTCGTAGGGCTAAGAAAAATAATGATCCAGCAGCTATAGAATTTTTACGTAAAGCAAAGAACCGTGGTGTTATTGATTCAAACCTTGTGTCTGAAACTGTTCTTAAAAACGTAGATAGATATGGCGATAAACTAAAAGCAGACAGTAAGTTTGCTACACCATTTCAGTTTGTGGAAGAAACATTTGACAAAGGTGTTAAAGGTGCGTCTGCAGTATACGGTGGTGCTGATGACGTGTCTAAACTTATGGCACTTGATGCAGAAATTAAACAACTTACAAAAGTATTTCCAAATAAAACTAAAGACGAAATATTTGATATAGCTGCAGAACGTGTTAGGAATACTATGTTGTCTTACTCAACTGCTATCCCACTTGTTCGTATTATAGGTAAGATGCCTCTTGGTACTTATGCTACTTTTCCTGCAGAAATACTTCGTTCTAATTATCATATTATTCGTTATGGTATTAAAGATATTATGGAAGGACAAGCAACAGGTAACACAGCACAGACGCTTATGGGTTTAAAACGTTTGTCTGCTGCTGCAGGAACTGCCGCTGGTCTTGAAACAATAATAAATACTAATAATGAAAAACAAGGAGTATCAGCAGTAGAAGAACGTGGCGTTAATTTAATGTCACCTGACTATGCTAAGAATTCTAAAAAGGTATTTACAAAAGGATTTGAATATGATCCACAGACTGGTCATATTATGACACGGTATGTAGACAGTGGGTTTATTGATTCAGCCCAATCTTTAAAAGGTCCATTACGTGCTATCACAGGTAAGCTACTTGCAGGTGGAGAAGTAACTCAACGTGAACTAGATGATGTGATGTTAGATATTGCTAAAGAAAGTCTTAGTCCATACATATCAGAAAAGTTTTTGACTGCTGCTATTCTTAATGCTTCACGTGGTGTTGATGCAGAAGGAAGAACAATAGAAGGTGATAGCTTTGCTGAAAGACTTCCTACAGAAATAGGAAAAGTTTTTATACCCGGCGGTGCTAAAAATATTAAAAGATATTTAGACGCAAGGGCATCAGAAAACTTTTTAGAAGAACAGCTAGGTACTGAAAAAGCTATTGGTCGTACAAAAACAGGATTTCCTGTAAGTAAAAATGAACAACTAGGATTTAATCTGACTGGTGTTCGTAATAATACTGTAGATATTACTAAGGCTGTAGGTTATTCTATGTACGAAGATTCAAAGAAAGTTAATGAGACACAGGCTAAATTTAAAAAATACTTAAATGAAATACCTGTAGAGCAGATGACTGAAAGCGATGTTCAAGATTTATATAATGAATATAGAAAGCTTCAGGACGAAAAGTATGAAGCTATGGCACGGCTTACAGACAAGGCCATGGTATTTATGGAAATGCAGTATCAAGTTCGTAATCCAAAAGATGGAACAGTAACAATTAAAAAGTTTGGTATTGATGGTTTGCATGATGCAGTAACTTCTGATAAAATGTATAAGCCAGCACAAAATTATATTAATGCTTTGACAAGTAATTCACGTAAGGGAACAGTAGGTTACTTTACACCTGATCGTATTAATGATAAACAGCTTATTAAATTACTAAGAGATAAGCGCATACCAGATAATGTTATCTATGGTCTTGAACAAATAGCAAGACAATATGAAGGACTGCCTCTTAGAAAAATTCGTAACGTAAGAGAAGAAGATAATTAATATGCCTGAAGATTTGAAAGTAGGGAAGAAAACTGGTAAAAAATCTACAGCAGGTAGAGATGTTTATCTTACACCAAAAGGTAAAGAAGTTTCAGAACTATCTATTACAATTCCTATAGGTGACAATTGGATTAATGTTCCTAGTATACATAATGGAATAGAGTACAGTGAGAATGACATAGTTGATATGTTAAAAGCAGGAAAAATAAAAGTTACAAGTATACACAAAACAAAGGAAGAGGCACTAGAAGCTGCTGATAAAAGAAGTAAAGAACTAAAGGAAGGTGGACAACCTATGGCTAAGAAAAAATCAGACACAAAAGGACTAGCAGGTATTGTAAAGAACGTACCTCGTGAACTAGACATCAAAGGTCAGAAGCATATGCTTGCTTGGATTACACCTAAAGAAGGTGAAACTCTAAAAGCATTAGGTGGTGCTGGCATCCTTGGCCCTATGGGTATTCCTGCATTTCCACCTACAGGAGCAATGGGTAAGGGTGGTGTAGGAAGTGCTACATCTGGTGGTGGTAATAAAGGTGGCTTTTCCGGCCC
>Ga0208428_1000638_pt1 | contig 15818 bp, 16 predicted proteins | sample DEB08_DNA_11_FD_184535 | JGI IMG/M metagenome (GOLD analysis project Ga0208428, IMG submission 184535) | Aqueous microbial communities from the Delaware River and Bay under freshwater to marine salinity gradient to study organic matter... | ecosystem: Environmental > Aquatic > Marine > Coastal ... | reverse complement strand
CGGCTGGCACCGCATACACGGCTATGGTGGGTGGCAAGGTTGCCTGTTGCTTCGGTTATCAGATCTTGTGGCCCGGCGTTGCCGAGGCGTGGATGCTGACATCCGACCAGATCAATACCAGAGCGGTATCACTGACCCGCTCCGCTGGTAGGTATTTTGACCACATAGCTACCAAAGAGGGACTGAAGCGGTTGCAAATCACGGTAAATGTCCGACACCGCCTTGCCGTCAGGTGGGCTGTTGCGTTAAAATTCACGCAAGAGGGGCGTCTGCGCCGGTATGGGCCTGACGGCTCCGATCATATTATGTTTGCGAGGTATTACTGATGGGTGGATTGCTCAAGACGCCAAGTGCGCCAGCGCCAGATCCTGAGATTACTAAGGCGCAGGAACGCACAGAGGCGCGGCTGGCCGAGGATGAGCGCACAAAACTAGCGCAGATTGCGGCCCGGCGGCGTGCCAGACAAGCAGGCGGCCAGCGTTTGCTGCTGTCGTCAATACGCGAGGATGCCGAAAAGGGCATTCAGGAAACACTAGGATAGGGGTGCAGGCATGAGATATGGCGGTTACAGCGGTGGTCGTGGTGAAAGAGGGCGCGGCGGCGGGTCCAGCCGGTCCAGCAGTTCAAGCCGGTCTAGCAGTTCAAGCCGGTCTAGCAGCCCTAGCGGTGGTGACGGCGAGGGCCGCGCCCAAAGCTTCCGCGCCGCCGAGGCGCGGCGTGCCGGTGTAACGCAGCCGCAGACCAGAGCGCAGGCAGCAGCGTCTGTACGAGATCGTGGCGGTGAGGGCGAACAGCAAATGGTGCCATCGCTGTCTTTGGCGATAGCCAGAGCGATTGGTGCAAATATCGGCGAAAGAGTGCGTGAGGGCATTGCTAGTCGGATTGAGGCTGGTGGCACGCCTGTGCGCGAGGGCGGCATCATCATCGGCGTTGAGAAGGATGGCCAATATTTTGGCCGCGCCAGAAACGCTGGCGGTGGCGGTGGTGACGGCGAGGGCCGTGCTGCTGCACCTGCCGCGCAGATGGGCGCGGCGGCTCCGCAGCCCGAACAGCCAGCCGCCAAGACAGTGCGCCGCTCAAAGCTGGTGCAACAGATCGAAGAGGAAAACCGCCGCCGCCGCTTGGCTGGTCTGCGCAGGCTTGGATCGCGCACGTTGTTGAGCGGTGATCGGTTTAGCGCTGACACATTGGGGGCCGCGTAATGCCACTGATGAAGGGCTACGGCAAAAAGACCATCAAGCGCAACATTGAGATGTTGAGGCGCGAAGGTCGTCCACAGAAACAAGCTGTCGCTATCGCAATGTCAAAGGCGGGGAAAAAGAAAAATGGAAAATAAGAAAAAAAAGGTTTGGGATAAAAAGCGGCCAAAGGGTCTGGGCAAGCCGAAGGGTTTGTCGCCAGCACAAAAGCGGTCAGCTATGCGTGCCGCTGCCAAGGCTGGCCGTCCATATCCAAACCTGATTGACAATATGAGGGCTGCTCGTGGCTAGTCCAGCTTGGCAACGCAAAGAGGGCAAGAACCCAAAGGGTGGCTTGAATGAGGCCGGGCGGCGTTCTGCCAAGGCCGAAGGCATGAACCTAAAACGCCCTGTAAAAAGCGGGGATAACCCCCGCCGGGCGAGTTTCTTGGCGCGTATGGGCAACATGCCCGGACCCGAATACAAGGACGGCGAACCCACGCGCCTGACCTTGTCGCTGCGCTCTTGGGGCGCGAGTTCCAAAGCAGACGCGCGCAAAAAGTCCAAGGCGATTAGCAAGAGAAATGAGGCGAAGGCATGAGGTACAGTGTTGAGCAGATCCTGAAGCGGCACGATGCCGCGCAGCGCCGCAAGGACAATTGGCGGCAGATCTATGAAGATTGCTATGAGTTTGGCCTGCCGCAGCGCAACCTGTATGACGGCTATTACGAGGGCGGTGGTTCACCCGGCCAGAACAAGATGGTGCGCGTGTTCGACAGCACCGCCATCAATGCGGTGCAGCGCTTTGCCAACCGCATCCAGTCTGGCCTGTTCCCGCCATATGCGCCTTGGTGCCGCCTTGAGCCGGGGCCGGAGATCCCAGAAGATCGCCGCCTAGAGGCGCAAGCCGCGCTGGATCTGTACTCAAACACGATGTTTTCAGTGTTGCGCCAGTCCAACTTTGATCTGGCTATGGGCGAGTTCCTGCTTGATCTGGCGGTCGGTACGGCTGTCATGCTTGTGCAGCCCGGTGATGAATTGACGCCAATCCGCTTTACAGCGGTGCCGCAGTATTTGGTCAGCATCGAAGAGGGTGCGCACGGCAAGGTTGACAATGTGTATCGCCGGATGCGGCTGAAGGGTGAGGCTATCACCCAGCATTGGATGGATGCCGAGATCCCCGATCGCTTGCAGCGCATGATCGATGAAAAGCCGACTGAAGAGATCGACCTGATCGAAGCTACGCTGTACGACCCAGAGCGCGGGGAATACTGCTATCATGTGATCTGGGCCGAGGGCAAAGCCGAGTTGCTGCATCGCTACATGAAATCCAGCCCTTGGATTGTGGCGCGTTACATGAAGGTTGCCGGTGAGGTTTATGGCCGGGGGCCGCTGGTCACAGCGATCCCTGACGTTAAAACGCTGAACAAGACGCTGGAGTTGCTGCTGAAGAATGCCAGCCTGTCGATTGCCGGTGTTTACACTGCGGCAGATGACGGCGTCCTGAACCCGCAGACGATCCGCATTGCGCCGGGTGCCATTATCCCGGTCGCACGCAATGGCGGCCCGAATGGTGAAAGCCTGCGTCAGATGCCACGTTCCGGCGACTTTAACGTGAGCCAGATTGTGATCAATGATCTGCGCATGAACATCAAAAAGATCTTGCTGGACGACACGCTGCCGCCTGACAATATGTCAGCCCGGTCTGCCACAGAAATCGCAGAAAGGATGAAAGAACTGGCCCAGAACCTTGGGTCTGCATTTGGCCGCCTGATCACTGAAACTATGGTGCCGCTGGTTGCACGCATCCTATATGTAATGGATGAGCAGGGTCTGATTGAGATGCCATTGCGCGTCAATGGCCTTGAGGTCAAGGTCACGCCGGTCAGCCCAATTGCGCAAGCGCAGAATATGGGCGACATCGAGAAGATCATGCAGTGGGTGCAGATGTCTGCGGCGCTTGGCCCAGAGGGCCAGATGGCTGTCAAGACTGGCAGCATCTCCGATTATGTGGCTGACAAGATGGGCATCCCGGCAGATCTGCGCACTACGCCACAAGAACGTCAGCAGATGATGGAGCAAGCAATGCAGGCGGCGCAGATGCAGGCACAAGCCGAGCAGGGGCCACCGCCAGAAGGTGAGATGGTATGATTGTAGAGGGCTGGGAAGGTCTGCAAGCTGTAGACCCGAAGATTGCAGAAAAGCAGCAAGTTGATAAGGACGACATTGATCGGCTTTATCTGCGTGTGTTCGCCAGTGACGATGGGGCAAAGCTGCTCACCCATCTGCGGTCACTGACGATAGAGCAGCCGACTTGGTATCCCGGTGAGGATGCAAGCCACGGTTTTGCTCGTGAGGGCCAGAACAGTCTGGTCAGAGAAATCGAGCGGCGTATTAAAAGAGCGAGAAACCTATGAGTGAAACTGAGGGGTTGTTGGCCGAAGCCCAGATTGAGGGTGACGATAACCAGCAGCAAGCAGATGAAACAATCTCACACATGCAACCAGACGCAGAGGCAGTTAATGCTGAAGCTGTGGCAACAGAAGAGGAAAGTGATGCCAGACCAGAATGGTTGCCCGAAAAATTTAACACTGCGGAAGATCTGGCAAATGCTTATTCGGAATTGCAGAAAAAGTTTTCGCAGGGCAAGCACAAGGCTCCAGATGAGTATGATCAGTCTGTCTTTACACAAGCTGGCATTCCAGAGGATGATGAACTGTATTCAACCTATCGTGATTGGGCGAAAGATAACGGCATCAGCCAAGATGCTTTTGACCAATTGGCTGGTAAGTTTATTGAGTTGGCTGGTTCTGAAGCTGAACAGGCTGAGATCAGCTATCAGGAAGAGTACAAGAAACTAGGTGCCAATGCCGATGCGACTATAAAGTCGATGACGCAGTGGGCGCAAAGTCTTGTCAATAAAGGCGTTTGGGGTCAGGACGATTTTGAAGAGTTCAAGATTATGGGCGGCACTGCCCAAGGCATCAAGGCTCTACAAAAGATCCGATCTTACTACGGCGATAGGCCGATCCCAATTGACGTTGGCCCGGTTGACGGTGCGCCATCCAAGGATGAGTTGCAGTCAATGATCAGCAAGCCGGAGTACCAAACTGACCCGGCGTATCGCGCCAAGGTTGAGCGAATGTTTGAACAGGTGTATGGCACCGAACAATACAGCGCCATATAAACCTAGAGCGGGGGCCATTTACAGCCCCCGCTTTTTTTCATATAATCCCCTTGACAGACAATCGTTTTTCGACCTGTTCGACCCGCTTGGGGACGAAGCGCAATCGTCCAAGCCGCAGCCCGGAAGGATACCTGTTTGGCGTCAATCGTGTTTTAACTTTTACAAAGGAACAGGAAAATGGCAGTAGGCATTTCCAATGCTTTTGTACAGTTGTTCGATGCCGAGGTAAAGCAGGCATACCAAGCTGCTCGTCAGCTTGCCGGTGTAACTCGCGAGCGTACAAATGTCGAAGGCAATCAGGTCAAGTTCCCGAAGATCGGGAAGGGAACCGCAACAGTCCGCGTACCGCAGACTGACGTAACTCCGCTGAACGTGACGTACTCACAAGTCACAGCCACAATGAGCGACTACATTGCTGCGGAATATAGCGATATCTTCAACCAGCAGAAAGTCAACTTTGACGAGCGCCGTGAACTCGTTCAAGTTGTCGGTAATGCCATTGGTCGCCGGATGGACCAGCTTGTTATTGATGCGTTGAATGCTGCATCTTCACCAAGCACAGTCGGCACCGACATTGGTGGCAGTGGTACAAACATGAACCTTGCAAAGCTGCTTGCAGCCAAGAAGGCTCTGGATACCAACAACGTGCCATCTGAAGGTCGTTGCATGATCATTCATGCCAATGGCTTGTCAGCATTGCTTGATGAGACTGAACTGACCAGCAGCGATTTCGCTACTGTTAAGGCTCTCTCAACTGGTGAGATTGACACTTTCCTTGGCTTCAAGTTCATCACCCTTGGCGATCGTGACGAAGGTGGTCTGCCGCTCCCATCAACCCGCACTTGCTTTGCGTTCCACCGCGATGCAATCGGTCTGGGCATCGGCATGAACCAGAAGTCTGAAATCAACTACGTTCCTGAAAAGACATCGTTCCTCGTGTCCTCAATGTTCTCCGCTGGCGCGGTTGCCATTGACGATGAGGGCATTGTCAAGATTTCAGCGACTGAATAGGAAGGAGTGTAAACAATGGCTTTCTCTTCAGCAGGATGGAACGTGATTGGTGCAGCCAAGTCTGGCAATGCTCCAAGCATGTACACTTACACATCAGCAGACGCAATCGCGACTGTGAACACATCTGGTTATTTCAATGACCTGTCAGACACAGTGGCAGTCGGCGATGTGATCTTTGTTCACGACAGCGCGACACCAACAATGTCAATCGTTGTTGTTCTGTCAAACGCCTCTGGTGTTGTCGATGTGTCAGACGGCACGACAGTGTCTGTCGCTGACGCCGACTAATCATAGCGGGGCCGGGCAACCGGCCCCCTTTCCCTTTTTTGGAGTTACGCGATGGCGGCTGGTGATACCAAACTATCAATTTGTTCTGATGCTCTCATCATGCTTGGCGCGGCTCCGCTCTCATCATTTGCCACCGGCACCGATGAGGCACAGGTCGCTGACCGTCTTTATGACGATGTGCGCGACACACTGCTTATGCAGTATCCCTACAGTTGGACGTTGAAAAAGGTGAAGCTGGCCCAGCTTGCTGACACGCCTATCAACGAATGGAAATACAAATACCAGATCCCCGGTGATGTGCTTGGCAACCCAAAGGCTGTTTTCAGTTCTGGCAGTGTTGGCGCAAATACTGTGCGCGACTTTGAGATCTATGCAGGCGGCTTGTATACAAATCTCGAAGAGGTTTGGATTGATTACCAGTACCGCCCAGAACCAGCCATCTTCCCGCCATATTTTGTGCGTCTGTTAAAGATGGCGCTGGCCGCTGAGTTTGCCGAGCCAATTACCGACCAGATCACCAAGGCCGATTATTACCACGGCAAGGCATACGGTTCGCCATCAGAAAACATGCGCGGCGGTTTGGTGCGCGTTGCCATCAACATTGATGCCGCTGGCCAGCCAACCCAGAACATCCAAGAGTTCCCCATTGCTGACATAAGGTACTAGCATGAGCCGCATCATTCAGATCCAGAATGACTTTACCAGCGGCGAACTAGATCCGAAGCTGCGTGCGCGTACTGACATTGCGCAGTACAAGTCTGGCCTGACGACAGCACGCAATGTCAGCATCCAGCCGCAGGGCGGTGCAAAGCGCCGGGATGGCACCAAATATATCGCCACGCTGGATAGCGGTGCAGGCACGGCTGTGCGGATGGTGCCATTTGAGTTTAGTGTGAATGACAGCTACATGCTAGTCTTTACGCCGGGCAAAATGTATGTGTTCAAGAACGGCGCACAGATCACCGACATCAATGGCAGTGGCAACGATTATCTGACGGTTGCCAGCTTGACCAGCGCAATCTTGCCTCAAATGAATTGGGTGCAGTCTGCCGACACCGTGATTGTCGTGCATGAGGATCTTGCGCCTACCAAGATCGTGCGCGGTGCGACAGATGCCGACTGGACAGCCAGCGTCATTGAGTTCGACCACGTTCCCTTGTATGCATTTGAACTAGATTTTCACAATCCGCAATTCACTATTACGCCATCAGCAATAAGCGGCAACATCACGATCACGGCGTCATCTGTGACCACAGATAACGGCACAGCGCAAGCTGGCGGGGCCAACACAATTACGCTGAAGGCGGCGTCTAGCTTTACGCTCGATGATGAGCCAAATGGCATGTTTATTGAGATTACGTCTGGAACTGGCTCTGGGCAAAAGCGGCATGTTGAGGACTATGTTGCGTCAACAAAAGTTGCGACAGTTTATCCGGCGTGGGATACCGCGCCTGATGCAACATCAAACTATAAGATTGTAGCATTCAATGATGCCGCCGTTGGTGAGTACGCTACGGCTGTAAATGGGTTTGGTCGTGCGCGTTATGTTGAGTTCGTCAGCGACACAGAGATGAAAGCATACGTTGAGATCCCATTTTTCGACACAAGTGCGATTGATGCTGGCGACTGGCAATCAGAACACGGCTATGAAGAGGTGTGGTCAGCAACACGCGGATATCCCCGGTCGGTGACTTTCCACGAGGGCCGGTTATTTTTGGGCGGCACTAAGAGCCGACCATCGACATTGTATGGATCTCGCGTGTCCGACTTTTTTAATTTCAACCCCGGCGAGGCGTTGGCAGATGATGGAGTGTCGGCAACACTTGACACCGGCACGTTTAACGCGATTGTCGATATCTTCTCTGGCCGTCACTTGCAAGTGTTCACGACCGGCGCTGAGTTCTATGTGCCGCAGACATTGGATGAGCCGATCACGCCAACCAACCTGATCGTGAAGCAGCAGACTGCGTTTGGCATGAAGCCCGGCATCCGCTTGCAGAACGTGGACGGCTCAACGCTGTTCATCCAGCGACAGGGCAAGGCCATTCAGGAATTTATCTACAGCGACAGCGTGCAGGCGTACACATCAGCCAAGATCTCGCTGTTGTCATCACATCTGTTGAAATCGCCGGGCGAGATGGCTGTGCGTGTTGCCACATCGACCGATGAAGGCGACCGGCTGATGATCGTTAATGACGATGATGGCAGCATCGCGTGCTATACGTTGTTGCGCAGCCAGAACGTGATCGCGCCGTCTGAGTGGACCACTGATGGTGAGTTCCTGAACATCGGGGTGGATGTGGACGACATATACGTTGTGGTCAAGCGCACAGTGAACGCGGCTACGGTTTACTATGTGGAACTGTTTGATGCCGACACACTGCTCGATTGCGCCAAGACTGGCGGCGCTGCCAGTTCTGTCACGATGGACCATCTCGAAGCGGCCACAGTCAAGATCATCCGCGATGGTGTCATCGAGCCGGATCAGACAGTGCCGGGATCGCCTTACACTGTGACGTTTGCCACAGCGGCCTCTACAAGCTATCAGGTTGGCCTCAACTTTACGCCGGAGGTAAAGACACTGCCGGTTGAGCCAAACCTGCCCAGCGGCTCTCTAAAGGGCTTTAAGAAGCGTATCTTTGAGGTTAATGCCGAATTGTTTGAGACGCAGGCAATGACGATTGAGGGCAAAGAGGTGCCGTTTCGCAATTTCGGTGCGGCTGTTCTTGATGGCGCGGTTGATGAGTTTACCGGCATCAAGACATTGCACGGCATTTTAGGGTATACTTATGACGGCCAGATCACGATTGGTCAGGATGTGCCGTTGAAAATGACATTACTTGGGATCGATTACAAAGTGAGCGTGGGGCAGTAAGATGGCGGCGATACCAGCGGCACAGATAGGATTGGCATTAGCAGGCGCAAGCGCGTTTATGCAATTGCGTGGTGCGCAGGCGCAGGCCAAGGGCTTGGCGGCGCAAGCTGGCTACACCCGGATGCAGGCCAAGCAGGAGGCGATCAAATACAAGCAACAGGCTGTGGCTGTTTTGGACAACATCCTGCAAACATCTGCCGAGGTTACGGCTAGAGCCGGGGCTGGCGGCATTGATCCATTCAGTGGGTCTGCCGGTGAATTGCAGACTTTGGCATTGGCCAAGGGTGCGCAGGAATTGTACACCGTCAGGGATAACGAATTGATTGCACTGCGCGGCGGTGAATTGCAGGCGCAGCAGTTTATGCTGCAAGCGCGTTCTGCCAAGCAGGCTGGCTTTGCGGCTGCTATTGGCACGCTTGGCCAAGGTTACATGATGAAAGCGAGTATTGGATAATGGCTAGATTGCCGCGATACAGACCACTAGGCATTGGCGTGACCAGTTTGCCCGGCGTCAACTTTGCGGCGACTGGTCAGGCAGAGGCGCGTGTTGCGCAGACAATTGCCAACAGCTTAGACCGCATGTCCAGCTTTGCGTTTCGCGAGGCTGAGACGCAGGCCAAGATTGAGGGCGCTGAGTACGGCGCTGGCAATGCGCCTACAGCGCAGCAATTGATGGATGCGCAGACACCGGCAGACCTTGAGGCGTTAGTCCCCGGTGGCACCGGCACAGTGCGCGATCGTGCCGCCAGAGCGGCAGCGCTTGATGCTATCTCCACAAATCTGGAAACATCTGCGCGTGAGCAGATCACTGCTTTGCGGCTGAGTGCGGCTGAAACAAATATGCCAACAATGGAACTGCAAAGCGAGATTGATGCAGTGATTAACGGCTATGCTGGCACATTGTTTGACATCAGCCCAACGTCTGCGCGGCAATTCAGGGCATCTGTTGCGGCGATTGGCAACACTGCTGTTGTGACGCACGCAAACAAAATGGCAGCAGCCGCAGAAGCTGAACGCAAAATTCAGGCAATCAGAGGCATCGACACAACCATATTAGGCGTGGCTGAGATTGTTGAACGTGGTGACATTATTTCCCCAGATACTGGTCTGCTGGTTTCTAGAATGAGCGATGTGCTGGCGGGTGAGCGCAATGCAATATTTAAAATAGCTGGAGATGCGCTTGACCCAACCCTGCTAAACCAAAAGCTAGAAAGTTTTGACAAAGCTGTAGATGATGCAATCATTGGCACGGTACGCGATTATGTGGTTGACGATCCACTGATCCGACAAGTTGAGGTAATGTCGGGCAAGATTGCTGACAAAAGGATTGCAGGCATATATAGCCAAATGAACCCAGAACAGCGCCGCGCTGCAATTGACGCGTCATTTGAGGTCGCATCTAGGGATCTGTCACACGAAGCAGCGCTTGAAAGAAAAGCCGAAAGCATGAGGAAGAGCGCGTCCATTGGGTTGCGTGGTGACATTGCGATGGAAATGAATTACCCCGGCAGCACCGGCTCAACGCTTGACGAATTGTTGGACCGTTTGAAAGACGTTGATGCAGAGGCACATCTGGTAATGCAAGATCGCGTGCTATCAAGTCCAGCGGCTAATGATGCAAACACAGTTATTGCGCTGAACAAGATTGAGGCTATGGGCCAAATGACCCATCAGGTTCTTTTGAATGCGCTTGATGCTGGTAACATCACGTTTGCAGAATACAGCAACCGCTTTGATCGGCTTGAGCGGTTAAATGATGCAGATTTCTCAACAGCCGTGACATATATCAAAAACGCCATTAACCCGGTGCCAAACATTTTTGGCGGTGGGGATGATGAGGCGAATAAGCAGATCGGCGAAATCACAAACGAGTTAATCCTTGCCCAACGCAAAGACCCCGGTCTTGATCCTGTTGCGTGGGCGCAAAACAGATTAAAGGATTTGCAGCCAGCCGGGCCAACTGCAAAACAGATTGCTGATGCGCAGGCAATTGTTTCCGCATATGCAAGACAGAATGGCGTTGGCGATGACATTGCGTCTGTTGATGCCGCAATCCAAGAAGAGATTAGCAGCGGGAATAGAGCAGAAGGGATTAGGCGCACCCAGCCAATAATGAATGCGCTGGATATATTGAAGAGGGCGCAGCAACAATGACAACACTACGCGATGAGATGATGGCGTCCTATTACCTGTATGAGAGCGGGGCCAGTTTAGAGATTGCGCGGGATGAGCGGGGTGGTGTTCGATTGCAGCGCGTGCCAGATCCTGCGGCTGAAGCTGCCGCGCTTGGCCCCGGCGCATATCGCGATCCATATGCTATATCTGAGGCGGCTGGTGCGCCTGTATCTGAACAAGAGGTCGCTGGCACTATGGGCGGCGTGGTTCCCGGTGCGGCGATCGGCGCAGCGACTGGCATACAAGACATTGGCGCACTTGCTTATGGTGGCATCAAGGCAGCTACAGCAGAAGAGGGCCAGCGCATTGATGAGTTTCTAAAGGGATTTCAGGCAATCTCTGGCGTTATCGGTTCTGAAAAAGCGTTTGAACTTTACAACGCGGGTGTTGATGCGCTGCCAATCAGTGATGAGGCAAAGCAAGGTTTGCGGCAAGGCGCAATGGTTGGTGAGGTTATCGGCTTTGGCGGCGCGGCTGGTGAGGCTGGTAAAGGCGTTGCCAAGGGTGTGCAGACATACGCCGCAGGCGCACCGCAACGCATAGCCGACCGCACAAGCGGCACGACACTTGGTATGGGCGCTGACCCAACAGCTATGGTCGATGAGGCTATTGTCGCTGGGCAGAAGCTACTCAAAGAGGGCAAAGGGCCAACCGCCGAAAGCCCTGTTGCGGTTGTGCCGCCAACTGAAACTGAGCCGGGCATCATTGCTTTCCACGGTTCTGGCGCAGACTTTGACCAATTTACGTTAGAAAAGATTGGCACAGGTGAAGGCGCACAAGCGTATGGATATGGCTTATATTTTACTGACAGTGAGGATATAGCCAAGTTTTATAGAGATGCTGTTGGTGGCGCAAATGTTTTGAAAAGAGCCGAAAATATAAAAATTGCAAACCCTGATGGGGGGCAAGAAACAGCCGCTAACTTTAGTGGTTTTAGGAACAAGTTTGCTAAGTATTATGGCGACAATGCAGCTTTGTTTGCTGATAGGTATTTAGGGCAGTTTACTATTGAGCCTGATGCGTCTGAGGATGTCTTGATACAAAGGGCGATTGATACAATGAATGCGGTCAAGGAGTCTGATAAAATTCCTGACAACCCAAAAGAAATTATATCTAAAATCACTCTACCGGACAGGGGGAAAATCTACAAAGTTGGTCTTGAGCCAAAGCCAGAGGATATGCTGGATTATGAAAAGTCCATATCAGAACAATCTCAAAAAGTGCAGGATGCTTTGTATGCAAATGAAGGAATAGCCAGCATTATAAAAAGAAAACAAAAAGAAGATCGACTCCCCCCAGAATTTTATACAGGTGAAGAACTTTACGCTGATTTGGCAGAAAATTTACAATCGGCGCAAGCCGCGTCTAATGAGCTTGCTGATGCTGGCATCTTGGGCCTTAAATATACCGCTGCTGGGTCGCGTGGGGCTAATATTGACGCGGCAGACGTAGAAAAGAACTATGTCATCTTTGACGATAAAGCGATCAGGATATTAGAGAAATATGGTATTGTTGGGCCTGTGGCTGTGACAGCCATTGCTGGCGCACAACAGCAAGAGGGCGATGACAATGGCGCGTGATATTACAGAACAGCTTGACGAGATGGCGCAAAAGGACCAGTTGCGCCAAGATCTGTTTGCTGAACCAGAGCCGCAACAAGTCGCGCCAACAGAGGTTGTCCAAGAAGAGGCAAGCATCGCCGAGCAAGTTCTTGGGCCATCACAAGTTGCGGCTGTTGATGATCCCGCCGTTGTGCAAACTGCTGTCCTTGACGACATTGTTGTAGGCATAGCTAAAGGCGTTAAGAGCCGGGTGCGCAAAGCTGAAGAGGCTGTGCTTCCCCCATTGCCTGATGAGGCTATCCAAAAGGCCGGAACAGCCACCATCATTCGCCCGGCGACTGAGGATGAGGTTGCGGCTTTGGCTGAAGCCACTGGCGGTGAATGGACCAAGGGCATCAATTTCCCAGCCATAGCCGAGGGCTTGGACGACTTTGATATGGCCGACCATATGGCTAGGATCAAAGACGCCAACCAAGAACTGTTTGAAAAAGCCCGGCGCGGCACAATGACCTTTGACCAGATCAAAGAACTTGCTGCGAAATACGGTATGGACGACATGATTGCTGAGTGGCTGGTGCGCAATCCCGGCTCTGGCACGACTGGCGAAAAGCTGCTTGGCGGTGTGATGGCCGTTGCCAATTTGTTGCATCACACAAGATCCGAATGGACAAAGATTGCAGACATGCCGGTTGGTGAGGCTAGAGATGCGGCTATACGCCGTGCCTATCAGATGCAGAACGTCACAGCGGCTATGATGGCCAACGTCTCTGGCGCAGGCTCTGAGGCGGCGCGTAGCTTGTTTGTGCTACGCGAGGCGCAAAAGGGGCTGGACATCGACTTTGCCCGGCAGTCTGAAGAGATGATCAACCTGTTTGGCGCTGAGACGGTTGAGGATATGGAGTATATGGGCCAGCTTTATATGGCCTTGCCAAGCCCTGCGTCCAAAGCATCGTTCATCAAGAACGGCATGAACAAGGCAATGGATATGGTTGTCGAGGTTTGGATCAACAGCATTCTGACTGCGCCTACTACGCATATGGTTAACGTAGTTGGCAACTCTGTCTTTATGGCAACCCGCGTGGTTGAGCAAGTTCCGGCTGCGGCATATGGAGCGGTGAGGACTGCGATAACTGGCGCAAGAGACAAGGCCCGGTTCCGCGATGTGGTCAATTCCCTTGAAGGCATCCGCAAAGGTTTTCTTGATGCAATGATTGTGTCTGGCAAAACACTGTTCACCGAAGAGCCGTCTGACATTGTGTCAAAGATTGATGTGCGCAATCGCCGGGCCATTGGCACAAGTGGCGATCCCCGCGTTATCATCGATGAAATTAGAAGCGGCAACGCTGGTGCTGCTGCCGTCAACATGCTTGGCATTAGCGCAAGAATGGGTGGCCGGTTCCTTCTGGCAGAAGATGAGTTCTTCAAGGGTGTCGGCTATCGCATGTCTTTGCATCAGATGGTCGGAACCCGCACAGCCAATATGTATGATGAATTGGTGGCCGCTGGCAAAACGCCACAAGAGGCCAAGCAGATGGCGGCGGCTGAAGGCGCACGCCTGATGGCCAACCCGCCAAAAGGTTTGGTTGAGGATGCGCGTGATGCCGCAAGGCAGATGACGTTCCAAGGCGATCTCGATGGGTTCCTTGGTGATATGCAGGGCGGCATGTCGCATCCTGTTGCGAAATTGTTTGTGCCGTTTTACAAGACGCCAACAAACGTGATGAAAGAAACAATGGTCCGCAGCCCATTGATGCTGGCATATCCCGGCTTCTACAAAAAGCTGGCGGCTGGTGGCCGTGAGGCTGATATTGCGTTTGGTCAAGTCGCTACCGGGTCGATGATCTCTAGCGCGTTTGCTTATATGGCAATGGGCATCGATGACCCAGACAAAGAGTTGATCATTATGGGTTCTGGGCCACCAGATCCAGAGGCGCAACAAGCAATGATGCGAAAGGGCATCCAGCCATTCTCGATTAACTTTAAGAATGAAGATGGCACCTACACATCGGTCACTTATTCACGGCTCGATCCTATCTCCGGCATGTTGGCTATGGCGGCTGACTTTGCATATTACGCAAACTATGAAGAGGATCAGGCAGTAATTGATCGGCTGGCTATGGCTATGACAATGAGCCTCGCTGAGTATACGCTGGATATGCCGTTCTTGCAGGGCGTGCAGGAATTGACGCGGGTCTTTACCAACGCTGATCCAATGATCCGGCAAGAGCAGTTTATGGAGATGATCGGCGGCAAGGTTACTGAGGCTGGTCTGGCATTTGTGCCGGGCATGTCATCATTCTCTGCTGGCATAGAGCGGATGCAAGATCCGACTGTTTCATCGCCTATGCTGCCAGAGGCCGGTTTGATTGGCGAAGATCCGACACAACTGCCAGCATTCATGCGCGGCTTTTATACTGAACTGCAACGCGCCAAGGGCCGCAATCCATTCTTCAGCGACAGCGTGCCGCCAAAGCTAAACCTATGGGGCGAGAAGATCACTGCTGGCAGCGGTGAGGGCTGGGAGTTCTGGTCGCCTATCCGCGTGCAGGACACCAAATTTGCGCCGATCGATGATGAACTGATGGCGCTTGGTGACGGCATCAAAATGCCAAACAAAAAGATCAGCGGCGTGCGGCTAAATGCAGTGCAGTACAATAAGTGGCTGACCACTATGAACAGTATGGATAAACGCGGTCGTATGCCCGGTGATGCCGGTTATGATGTTGGCCAAACTATGTTGCCGTTATTGATGGATATAATCGGCACAGAATACTATCAATCGCTGCCCACCAAAGAAGATAAGCTGGACAAGATCACAACGGTTGTTGGTACGTTCAAAACAGCGGCACGCAAAATGCTGGTTGCTGGCGATCCAGATCTGGCTGTTAAGATTATGGCCGCGCAGTGATCTGGCAGAAATGAGGCTGATGATGTATAATGCACACAACAAAATGAGGCACAGAGATGGCTGACTACAACATTAATGCAATCACGCGCCGGGTCGTGTTCACTGGTTCAGCCGGGCTTGGGCCATACGCCTTCACGTTTGAGGTGTTGGACGAGAACGATGTTGCGGTGTATTTCAACACCACGCTGCTGACGCTGACCACAGACTACACTGTGACGATCAACGCCAATGGCACCGGCTCAGTGACGATTGTGACCGGCAGTTCTGTACCATCAACGCCAACTGCGTCTGACAGCATCATCATCGTTGGCGCACGCGACATCGAGCGCGTAACCGACTTTGTGACAGCCGGTGATCTGCTGGCATCCAGCCTCAATGAGCAGCTTGATGCGCTCACCATCTTTGATCAGCAGCTTGCCGAAGAGAATGCCCGGACACTGCGTGCGCCTGTTTACGACCCGGCACTTGTGGCTGATGGCGGCACGCTGGACATGACGCTGCCTGCCAAGGCGGCGCGTGCTGGTAAGTACCTCCAGTTCAACAGCACCACCGGCAACCCGGAGGCCGGGCCTGACAGCACCGATGTGACGGCATTGGCTGACATCGCCACCGATATTGCTACGCTGGCAGACAT
>Ga0208428_1000637_pt1 | contig 15824 bp, 26 predicted proteins | sample DEB08_DNA_11_FD_184535 | JGI IMG/M metagenome (GOLD analysis project Ga0208428, IMG submission 184535) | Aqueous microbial communities from the Delaware River and Bay under freshwater to marine salinity gradient to study organic matter... | ecosystem: Environmental > Aquatic > Marine > Coastal ... | reverse complement strand
CGATGATCCAGAGATGGTCCAGATCGCCAAAGAAGAAGAGGAAAATGTCTATGACATGTTCCGTCAGTGTGTAGAAGAGGAGAAGTTGTGGGCAGAGTATTTGTTCAAGGATGGTTCTATCATCGGACTGAACGATAAGTTGCTTGCCAAGTATGTTGAATGGACTGCCAATCGTCGCCTGAAGTCTATTGGACTGAAGGCAATCTTTGACACACCAGTATCTAACAACCCACTTCCCTGGACTGAGCACTGGTTGTCTTCCAAGGGTATGCAAGTCGCTCCTCAAGAAACAGAGGTCGAATCATATCTAATTGGGAGCATCAAACAAGATGTCAAAAAAGACACCTTCGCAGGATTTCAACTATAAATTCGAACACCAATGGGGTGGCGAAGATACTTGGTATACTAAGGGCAAGAGATGGGCGAACAAACAAAAGTTTCCCATCAACCATCTTGCCCTTGGTGCTTTGGAGTGGTTGCTCGAACGTTGGATTGATGGTAGAGTAGAGATGGAGATGGCATCCATCGACAAACAAGTCTAATACATTGGAGAAATCTGGGACAAAGAAGATGAGCTCAACCGACAACCAACAGTGGAAGAGGGACCTTCTAGCGTGTCCGACCTTCCAACTCTCTCAATTAGAAATCCAGTTGTTGAGAGAGGGACCGAAGAGCCTAGCGCAAGCGTGGCATCTTCAAGCATTGAAAATCCGTTTCCTGACCCATGGGACGGGGACTGGAACGATGCGGTCTGGACCTGGCAACGAATAAATAAGGAGAGATCGTTATGAGTATGTGGCAAAGGATAAAGAATATTCGAATCCCTGGATCTATCGTGGCAGCGTCTTTGACGGGTCTGATCTTGGGGACTACTACGGTTTTGTTTATCGTATTACCAGTAAGACCACCAAGCGTCAATACATCGGAAGAAAGTATTTCTGGCAGAAACGAAAGCCTCGAACTGCTACTACTGGTAGGGGAAGAAGAGTTACATCTGAAAGTAACTGGAAACAATACTACGGAAGTTGTCCAGAGCTTAAAGAGGATATTGCAACGTATGGACGGGACGATTTTAGTAGAGAAATTCTGAGTCTCCATGAGACTCCTGGTAGGACTAACTATGAAGAGACCCGTCAGCTGTTCCTGAACGACGTTCTGACAGCAGCCTTGACAGATGGCACACCTGCCTACTATAATAGCAACATCCTCGGTCGCTATTACCGCAAGGATTATTTTGCTAAATAACACGAGCCGTGGGCGCTGCCCCCTGAGAAGGGGGAACTCCTCCTTTGCTTAGACGGATGCTGAGTTCTAATTGATTTGATGCTAAAAAAATTCGTTCCATTTATTCTTCTTGCTTCTGCTTCAGCAGCATGTGCTTATCCATCCTTTAGTGATATCAAAGCACCACCAGCAGTAGAAGAACCAGTAGTAGGGGAAGTAATTCCTGAAAAAGTCCAGAAGATTGAGGTGGTTGAGAAAGATTGGAAATGTCCTGGATGTAATACTAATGAAAAATATGTCCTCGCACAACTCCAAGAAAAAACAAACATCACAGATCGTAATGCTTTGGCAACGATCATGGGAAACATTAAGTCTGAAAGCAACTTCATTCCCAACATTTGCGAGGGAGGGGCTAGAGTTTCTTACAGCAATTGCCTTCGGGGCGGTTATGGTCTTATTCAATGGACCTCTATAGGACGTTATAAAGGTCTTGGATCTTTCTGTAATAAATACAAGTGTGATCCAAGCAGTTTGGAAGGACAAGTTCGTTACATGATTAACGAACCACAATTCCAGAAAGTTCTTCCAGAATTTGAAGGTAGCGGTATGCCAGTTCGCCAATATATGGTTGGAGCATACTACTGGTTGGGTTGGGGTATCAAAGGATACCGCGAACAATATGCCTATCAGTACGTAAAGAAACTGGTCTGGGATTGACAATCGAATACAGACCCTCTATAATGTGAGGGTATCAAATGCTTCAGTAACTCAGTGGAATAGAGTAACGCTCTTCTAAAGCGTGAGTCGTTGGTTCGAATCCAACCTGAAGCGCCAGCACTAGTGGCGGAATGGTAGACGCAGCAGACTTAGAATCTGCCGCCTTCTGGGCGTGGAAGTTCAAATCTTCTCTGGTGCATTCCAACTTACTTATTGGATTATGTCTTTGCTTTCTCAACAAGATCGTTTGACTACGATTGCTGCTCTTGAAAATTACATCATGATGCTACGAGCAAATTCTCCTCAGGATACCACTCGTATTGCGGAAGCAAATACTTTACTCAATTGGGTCAAGTTGGAATACCAAAAAAACTTGGGTGAATAGCTCAGAGGTAGTAGCGTCTGCTTTACACGCAGAATGTCGGGGGTTCGATCCCCTCTTCACCCACTTAACTTCTAGAGGTTAAATGAATAAAAATGTTATCCGTAAGATGCCGCGCTTGTGGCAGGGAGCTAGAGGCTCACCCAATCAAAACAAAGTGCTGTGGTTGTCCTAATATGACCACTGTTGTTGGAGAAAAAATTACTGCTGTAGATCTTTCTGAAGTGGTGTTGCTCAATTCTAACAACATTATAAAGAAACAACCAATATTGTCAAATGCTGACCTAAAATACCAAGAGGAACGACGCCAACGCAAAGTTCGCAAACTTGATTTCGAGGTCCGCTAATGTCAAAAACAAATTCTTCCAACACTTATCTTTCCGATGATGAGTGGAATGAATTAGTTGCTCTCAAAAATGTAATAAATCAAAACCCTGCATCAGTTCATCCTGACAAGATGGAACTATTTACTGCACTTCTAGTTAGAACTCTAGATGGGAAAGGAAATCCTCCGCCTTCCTATTGACAGATGACCGACTAGTGCCCTATAATGTGGGGACACCTGGAGAAGTGGTTGATGGAAGAATGGCAGAGTGGTTGATTGCACCAGTCTTGAAAACTGGAGGGGTTAGTAGCCCCCGCGAGTTCGAATCTCGCTTCTTCCTCTTATAAATAATCGGTAGAACAAGTTTGTCTACCGATGAGTAATCATAAATGTGGTCATTGTGGAGAGACCGACCCCACTAAATTTTACGGACACAAAAAGTCTGTGTGTGGTTCTTGCCATAACAAATATACTCTTGAGCAAGGTAAAAAAAAGAGGGCTATGCTTATAGAACATCTTGGTGGTAAGTGTGTGGCATGTGGTTTTAACAAATACAAGTCAGCATTACAAGCACATCATCTTGATCCAAGTGTAAAGGATAAAAACTTTAGTTCTATGAGAGGATGGAGCAAGCAACGCATCCTTGACGAAATCAAAGGTTGTGTGTTATTATGTGCTTGCTGTCATTCAGCAGTTCACTCTGGTGAACTAAACCTCGGGCATTAGCGCAGTTTGGTAGCGCGTTCCGTTTGGGGCGGAAAGGTCATAAGTTCAAATCTTATATGCCCGACTTGTGAAATATATATTATTTTCCTATCACAACTATGGCATTTACCATCTACTCAAAACCAGGATGCCCTTACTGCGAAAAGTTTGTGGCAATTGTAGAACACGAAGAACTTCAGCATGTAGTATATGAATTGGGTAGAGACTTCACGAGGGACGAATTCTACGCAGAGTTTGGTGAAGGTGCTACGTTCCCTCAAATTGTTCTTGGTGATCTCCATTTAGGAGGTTGTCAAGATTCTATCCGTTATATGCAAGAAAAAGAAATTTGTTGTGTGCCATGACTGAAGTAACTGAACTTGAGTTTGAAAAAAACTTTGATGACTACATGGAACGAATCGAAAATGAAAAAGAGGAGTTCCTAATTAGACGTGCTGATGGTACTGCTGTTGTAGCAGTCCCAGCAGGTGAAGAATATAATTATCTTTGGGATCACGATGACGCTTCTTAGATCACTGAAACGCAAGTGGAAAAACAGACCAAGAACCCGTAAGGGATGGATTGATCTTTACATTTCATATCTGAAGCGTATTCCAGAGAGACAGTATTGGCCTATCTTTATCATCCTGTCTCTCTATTTTATTGTTCCTGTAAGTGAGATTACAGTAACACTTGGAGCAATTCTATACTTCAAGTTTGAGAAGAGAGTTCGTCCATCTATTGAAAAACTCACCGATAGATTGCCTGACTGGTTACGCTATGGTGGTAGCATCATCTTCTTCCTTGTGATGATTGATGACACTTTGTTTTACTTTGGTTTGATGGCTCTGGCATATTGGACTACTAGAGAAGTCCAGAAGTCCAATTCTGAAACTGGCACATACCCTTCACAAGACCAAGAGGGTGTGCTAGAATTACAAGGTAATCAGGAGACACATGAAACCGACTGTAATTCTTGAGCGTTCCCCCTATCGTTATGTCCAGTGCGGTCTCCTAGAGATCAACGGCAAACCTGACTACCGTATCCAAAAGTTCAACGAATGGACCAAGCGTTATACTGACATGTATTTGCTTGACAACCAGATGCAACTTGATGTATGCTTAGAAGACCCCGAGTATTCTAAGTGGCTCGATCCTGAGGGTGTTCCATCTTACCGCAAGTATGATTGAAGATCTGGGGTTATAAATAAATATAACCCTGATCCAAACCATGGCATATAAAAATAAGGAAGATAAGCTAGCGTGGGAACGACAGCATTATGCTAAGAACCCACATCTTGCTAAACAAAAGCAAGAAGCAAAGCGAGAGAGAAACAGACAGATCATCTACGAACAATGTGGATGTAAATGCTGTAAGTGTGGATCACAGGAAAGCTTAGAGTTTGACCATATCAATCCTGCTCTCAAGATTAGCAAACAATCTTTCCTTTCAATTGGTAAAGGAACTCTTCTAAACCAGATTGACAATATACAAGTTCTGTGTCATAATTGTCATAAAGCAAAAAGCACAGCACAAAAAAATGCAGCATGGAAACTCTTTACATCGCTGTCAATTGAAGAACAAGAAAAATTACTTGGTGAGTTTTTATGAGTATTACATCCCATCTAGAGACTGCTGAAGAGGCAGTCCGTCAAGCACTCATCAATGCTCTCGCTGAGGGTGATGATCATTGGTTGAGTGAGTTGTTTGATCTTCTAAATCAAACTAGTGGTCTGCGAAAGAAAGTTTCTAACACTATTCGTTTCACAGACAATAAAACACAGTGGGCAAAAGACTGGAGTGAATACAACTTCAATCTTACATCTGATTATCTCAACCGTCCTGGTGGAGATCTAGATGCAATGGACAACATTGACTTTGGTGGAAACATTAGTGTCAATACTAACAGTCCTGATGTAATCTCGTTTGGTGATTACAAGTCCCGAGAAGACTAAAAACTCGCTCTGGTCGGGATGGTCTTTAGACCCCTGAGAGTTTACTGCCTCTCTTTCAAGGGCAGTTGGTGCGGATGGGAATCTCTCCCGCCTGGTTTCTTGCTTCCAGTCAAAGAGTAAGTGGTGGTGCCAAATGACCCGAAACGTGTGAGTTGATTTCTCATTTCTCAACTGAATAAAAAATGAGTGACGTGCATGTGTCCTGGGAGATTGACCTCTCCCATTTCCTGCGGAGTTAGTTCAGTCAGGTAGAACGCTATCCTTCCAAGTTAGATGTCGTCGGTTCGAATCCGATACTCCGCTTACCATTTTATAAATACTTCTAGCTCAGGGAAACTGTCTTCAGGACTGGAAGTATGTCAAAAATTCTTGCGAATCAGATCGCTAACTATCTTGATAATGCACCGATTGAAATTAAGGAAGGTCTGAACATCCCTACTGGTAAACCATTACAAGCAAATGGCACTTCTGGTACAACAGGTCAAGTTCTAACCAGCACGGGAACTGGTATTCAATGGTCAACTCCAACTTATTTTAGTGGTGCATATGCAGATCTAACGGGACTTCCCACTATTCCAGCAGCACAAGTAAATTCCGATTGGAATGCAACTACTGGTGCTGCTAGAATTCTAAACAAACCAGTTATTCCCCCACAATCTTCTGTTGTAACTGGTCCTGCTCAGGGTGGTGGTGATCTAACTTATAATAATGTAAATGGTCAGTTTACATTTACTCCTCCAGACCTATCAAGTTTCTCTACATTTTCTGGAGCATATGCTGATCTCTCTGGCAAACCAGACCTAAGTGTTTATCTAACTTCTTACACTGAAAGCGATCCTGTATTCACTGCTTCTCCTGCTGGTTCTATTACCACACAGAACAAAACAAATTGGACTGCTGCATATAATTGGGGTAATCATGCCACTGCTGGTTATCTTACAACAGAAGCGGACACTTTAGCAACTGTTACTGCAAGAGGTTCATCGACAACTGCTAATGTTGCTGTTGGAGATCTTACTGTAAATGGAGACCTCATTGTTATTGGAAGTACTCAATCAAATAATGTTGCTACTTTGAATGTCTCTGCAAATGAGATCATCATGAATGATGGTGTTGTTGGAGCACCAACATTGAATGGAACATTAAAAATTGATAGGGGAACTTCTAATGATGTAGCGGTAAGATGGAATGAGACAACAGATCGTTGGGAGTTTACGAATGATGGAACGACATATTATAATATGGCCATCGGAACTAATGATCTTATCAATAATGGTGGATTCCTAACTTCATATACAGAAACTGACCCAGTATTTGCTGCTTCTGATGCTGCTGGTATCGGAGCATCTGACATTACAAATTGGAATACAGCATATGGATGGGGCAATCATGCCATTGCTGGTTACCTAACAACAGAGTCTGATACTTTAGATGATGTTGTTGGCAGAGGAAATACTACTAGTCTTGCTGCTACCTTTGGAAATCTTACTTGTACTAATCTTACAGTAACTGGTACGACAACCCAGATCAATACTACTCATCTGACTGTATCTGACAACCTTATTGTCTTGAACAATGATGTTTCTGTAACACCATCTGAAAATGCTGGTGTTGAAGTTGAAAGAGGTTTGCAATCTAACGTCAGATTGCTCTGGAACGAAGGAACAGACCGTTGGACATTTACTAATGATGGAAGTAATTATTATGTAATGCCAACATCTATCGGTGATTTGGTAAATGATACTGGATATATTACTGGTTATACAGAAACTGACCCAGTATTCTCTGCATCTATTGCTGCAGGTATTACAGTATCAGAACTTTCAAATTGGAATGCTGCATACAATTGGGGAGATCATAGCACTGCTGGATATCTGACATCTGTTGGTAATCTAAGCACAATTGATGATGTTGCAATATCTAATGTTCAAGATGGACAACTCCTCAAGTATAATCTATCTACTACTGAGTGGGTCAACTGGACGCCAAATTTCCTTACAAGTTTTACCGAGACAGACCCAGTATTTGCTGCTTCACCCGCTGGTGGTATTACAAATGCCAATATTGGAAACTGGAATACCGCATTTTCTTGGGGTAATCATGCTGCAGCAGGATATCTAACTGGTATTTCATCTCTTTCTATTGGAGCATTGAGTGATGTAGACACATCAGTTGCTCCAAGTGCTGGACAGGTTCTAAAGTGGAATGGAACTAACTGGGCTCCTGCTGCAGATTCTGGTGGATCTGGTGGTGTAACTGCTAATGTACCTACACAAACTACTGCTCCAACGTCACCAACTGATGGAGACCTCTGGTGGAAATCTGATGACGGTAAACTAAAAGTATATTACGATGATGGTAATAGCGCACAGTGGGTGGATGCTTCACCTGCTGGTGGCGGTGGAACATCTGTTACAGTATCTGAGACTGCACCAACTTCTGCTACTGCAGGAGATCTTTGGTGGAAGTCTGATGAGGGCAGACTGAAGATTTACTACACTGATGCAACACCAGATTCACAATGGGTTGATGCTACACCACAGATTGGATCTGGAGTTGAAACTTATACACGTTTTGGAACTAGCACAACACCAAACTTTGGTAACGCTGCAACTACAGTTGGCAACTATTTCTTGAATGAAGCAGGAACTTCTGATATTCAAACTACATTCACGGTTACCGCTGGATATAGCAAGGCATTGATAACATTGAATGCAAGTATTATGAATGTAACTGATGGAAATACTGAAGCTCAAGTTACATTAGAAAGACAGATCAATACTAATGGTTATTCGACGGTTCAAACGTTTGTGTTCCCCATAGCAAACACATATTACGGTGGATTGAATTTTACTTTCCTTGATGTTCATGGTGCATCTACTGGTGATACTGTAACTTATAAGTTGAAAAATGATATGTCGGGTTACTCAAATGATAATCTTAGATTAGTCACTGGTATTTGTGGTGATACATTCGGTGCAAAAGAACTAGCCTGAGGAGGGTAACAAATGGCAATTGATTTTCCAGCTGGACCTTCCATAGGTCAGACTTTTACCTCTGCTGGTATTACATGGAGATGGGATGGTACAACTTGGACTACTACTATTTCTGGTGGCGGTGGTCAGTTGTATCCAAGAGGAAATCAATAAATACTCAAGACAGGAAGTAGTATAGAAATGGCAGCACTAAATTTTCCATCATCCCCAAGTGTCAATGATACTTATGTAAATGGTGGTGTCACCTATATTTGGGACGGGACTACATGGAAAGCAGTTGGATCTTTTTTTACTATTAGTGGTGGAGGATCAACCACCATAAGTGGATTAACTGATGTCACACTAACAAATTTGCAATCAGGAGATCAACTACTTTACAATGCCACCACATCTTCTTGGATAAATGCAGTAAGTTTTGTTCCCACTCAACTGAATGATCTTGTCGATGTTGATTTGACAACAACTGCTCCAACTGATGGGCAAGTTTTATCATACAATTCTGCTACTCTTACTTGGAATCCTGTCACGGTAAGTGGTGGAGCAACTGTTGCTGGATCTAATACTCAAGTTCAATACAATGACAACGGATCTTTAGGTGCTAGTGCTGCTCTTACTTTCAGTGATCCTGGGGGTGCTTCAAGAAGATTGCAAGTTGGTGATGATCCTGGTAATCCATCACAAAATTTTGTTGGAGAAATTTTAACAGATAATCTTAACGCTCAGGGATCTATTAGTGCCCTTACTGGAGGATATTTTGGTGGAACTGTTCAGATTGAAGGTAATGGTGCTAACACAGCACTTTTATTAGGTTCTGGAAGTTTTCCAGTTTCTATTCTTGATAACAATTACTCCAGTGGTATTGCTGGTCAAGTTCTCTCTGCAACTGGTGACGATGGCGGCGGAAATGCTACTGGTGTTGTTTGGAGTACACTTAGCGGATTACAGTCAAGAACTACTGCATCGGCAACCACCTCTTCAATTGCTGATGGCACATCTACTTATATTACTATTACTGCAGCAAAGACATATGCGTTGCAAAAAATTCAAACTGATTATGCTGCATGGGTAACACTCTACACAGACACTACAAGTAGAGCGAATGATGCTACTAGAACAGAGTTTACTGATCCCACACCAGGATCTGGTGTCATCGCTGAAGTAATTACCAGTGGTGCAGTCACACAAAAAATTACTCCTGGAACTATTGGATGGAATGATGATGCCACACCATCTTCAAATGTTTATTTGAAAGTTGTAAACAAGAGTGGATCTACACAAGCAATCACAGTAACATTGCATTACGTTCAACTAGAGGATTGATATGGAAGATAAAGTCTATGTAGTAACGCTCTATAAGAAAGAAGACTTAGAGCAGTTTTACAATGAGATGCAACTGACTGGGTTTCCTCTTGTAGCAAAACGACCTCTCAGTAGGAACACTCACTACATGATGAACGAGGAACAAGCAGAAAGGTTACGTCAAGATCCTAGAGTGTGGGACGTTGCAGCAGAGGATAAGTTTAAAATTGCTAGACAGGTAATAAACAAAGCACCTTATCAAGTTTCTGGAAATTTTTGGAAAGGTGATACTATAGCACCAGCAACAGTTAGTCCTTTTGATTATCAATGGGGACATCTTCATTGTGCAGGAAATCAAGGACAAAGAGATAAGGGAAACTTTGGATCTCCTGCTGCTAACTGGACATATGAACAGAAGAATGATACAGTAACTGTATTCAATAATGGAAAGCATGTTGATGTAGTCATTTGTGATGATCCTATATCATATGATAGTGAAGAATGGTATAGTCCCACAACTAATCAAACAAGATTTGTTCAGTATCAGTGGTTCAATGAACTCAATGGTGCTGTAAGTTCTATCGATGATGATGGGCAGACTCTTCCCACAGGGACGATTACATACGGAGATAATGCTTCTACATCTCAGTATCATGGAAACCATGTTGCTGGAACGGCATGTGGTCAGCACTATGGGTGGGCACGAGAAGCAAACATTTATAACATGTCTGTTACAGATGTTTGGCCATCTGGGCAGTCATTTCCTGCCCTACTTATCTTTGATTACTTGAGAGCATTTCATCTCAACAAACCAATCAATCCAGAGACTGGTTATAGAAATCCAACTATTACTAATCATAGTTATGGTGGCATTATTCCAATGCCAAATGAAAATCTTACTGCTGCTGATGTAACTGCAGTTCAATACCAGGGAGTTGTATATACTCCTGGAAATCCTGGACCATCTGGGTGGACAGAACAAGGATTGGAAACGGATTTTGGAATTAGGTTTGGTGTTGATGTTATGCCTGCATGGCTTGCTGCTGTAAGTGCTGATGTTATTGATGCAATTGCTGATGGTGTAGTTATTATTGGTGCTTCTGGAAATGATAACTTGTTATTTGAAACTGTAAACGGTCCTAATTGGAATAACATTATTCAAGTTAGTGGTGTAGGAGCGTTTTATTATATGAGAGGCGGGTGGCCAAATTCTCCTGATAGTGGATCTGTCAACGTTGGTGCTATGAGTAATCAAGGAGACTTTAGAAGATCTGTTTATACAAACTATGGTTCTGCTATTGATGTCTTTGCTCCTGGAGATTTGATCCTTTCTGCTTATGGAAACACAGGTGGATTAAATGACACAAAATACACACAGGGATCTGCCAATTATTTTCATCCAATTAGTGGAACAAGTATGGCATCTCCACAGGTGTGTGGTGTTGCAGCATGTTTAGCAAGTGGTAAACCTAGATTCACTCAAGATGATTTGATTGGTTATCTTCAACAGCATTCTATTACTGGTGATATGGCATTTGATCTTGGCACTGGTGGATATGATGACAATAGTTCTCAGCAAGGAAGTCCAAATAGATACCTACATGCAGAGAATCCAAGACCTGCCACTGGATATCTTCAGGAACAGAAGGGTAAGAGAGTTAGTGGTATGACATTCCCTAGACCCAACGTATACCATTCTTAATAGGCGGCATAAATAGAGTTGCCTTACTCTATACCAATGCTAGGAAATAAATCCAAAGCAAAGGTAGAAGAGAAAGAAGACCAACATGAAGATAAAGGTGAAGTTCTTGGTAATCTAGTGAAAGTTGTTGTGCTTATCTGGTCAGCTTCTCTCCTAACCTTTAGTTACGTTAGACTTCCAAACGGTCAAAAGATTCTTGACTTTGACCCTACCTTCATCGCTTCAGTCTTCTCTGGATCACTAGCTGCCTTTGGACTGTCTCCTGCTAAAGCAGGTGGTGGTGCTACCAAACCAGTAGCAAAGAAAGAACCAGAGGTTGTTTCCGCTATTGAGTCTAAGAAAGATGCAAAAACTGATTAATCTAATCGCACTCCTATCAGGTCTGGTATCCCTATCAGTCGTTGGTGGGGGTGCTTATCTGTATCTGAATAAAGATACCCTAGTAGAAGATGCTAGAGCAAAGGTAACCAAAGCAGTTACCGAAGCAGTGACTGAGGCACTCCCTGGTATGCTGGATGCGGCTATGCCTGAGTTACCAGAAGTTACTGGTCCTGCTGTCCCTAGTACAACTGGACCTGCTATCCCATCACTACCATGAAACTACCCTGGAAGTCTGATGTAACACCTACCGAGGAAACACCAATGGAAATGCCAACAAAGAAAAGATCGCCAGTAAAAACTATTGCATTGGCATTGGGTGCTTTGGTAGGTGTTTCTCACATTGGACTTCTGGGATACCTTGTGAATGGTGAGAAACCAAATACAGTAGAACCTCCCACTATTAATATTCCCTATGGTCCATACTCATCTTACAAGATCAAAGCTGGTAAGGATGGATATGAGATTGAGTTTCGTGCCAACGATCCTAAGGTTTTAGAATCTGAGAGATCTTTGAATGTAGATAGAGATAAGAGAGGATTGTTTGGTGGTGGTTCTGAGAAAAGAAGTGAATATCGTAGAGATCAATACACTCAAGAAGGATATAGAAACCTTCAGGGAGGTGAATTGACTGAGGGAAAGTCTGCAAAAGACATAGAGTGCATCGTGGCGGACGCTGGAGCACGGAGTCAAGGTGCTATGGCGGGTAGTGCCCTTGCTGCTGGCGTCGCTGTTCCTGCCCTTTCTAGCATCCCTTACATCGGATGGTTGGCAGGTGGTTGGGCACTGCTCCTAGGACAAAAAGCAGGATCTGAGATTGGATCTGAAGTTGGAAAAGTATTTAATGATTGCTAATGGAAATCCCTAACATCACTTCTCCCAACATCAACGTTCGGGAGATTGACATTCCACAGGTAGTAACTGCTAACGAATATTACACATCAACTCCACTAGCACCACCCGTAGTGGTAAATATTGGTGTGCCTATCGTTGACGTGCCTGGTTGTGTCGAAGCCCACGAAGCGAAGAACAAATCTAAAACTGTCGGAAGTGATGACGACAGAGGTTTGGTTACGTATTGCGACGCTGGCGTTCCCAGTTATAATCCTATTAATTTTGAACCTAACCAGATAGTTCCCACTGCTCCTGCTGGTGTAGATACGAGAAGAAAAGAAAAACCAGAACCACCAGGACAAGTAGAGTTGCCACCAGCAGCAGCACCTGCTACTGCTAAGATTGATTGTCCTACAGCATCGCAGCAGGCAAAGAAACCTGTTGGTACATACATCGAAGGATTTAGAAAGAAGGTTACTGACTATCAGTTGATTGGTAATGAGTGTATCCAGATCACAGAACCTGTGCCTATTCCTCAACAGATCATTGCTGGTCTTCCTGCTCCTGGTGTAGTAACCACAACTGCTACAATTGCTGTTGTTGCCACTACATCAGCACTTATGGCAAAACCGCTGGCAGATATCCTACTAAAGGTTATCAAACCAACGGTCAAGAAAGTTATGAAAAAGATTGCTAAGATTAGGGGGAAGGAACCTGAGGTGCTGTCTGTAAGGGACCGCCAAGATCTTCAGCGCGAGAGGACACAGGCAATTCGGGCTTTGCGTTCTGTTTTGAAACCGAAGGGATAGCATGGACGTGTGGATGATCATGCCCTGGAGGATTATTCACAACCACATCAGCACACACTTTGTAGTATGGTGAGCGTGGGTGGAACATGATACCCTGCTTCATCAATTCGCCACAATTTTTTAGTCTAGCAATCTCAAAATCTAATCTCTTGTTAGCAGTTTGCTGTTGCATCAGTGCGATGTTAGCAGCAGCTGCTTCTTTACATTGATCCTGTAGTTTTTGATCTAGTGGTTTGCTCCATGTCATAGAGAAACCAACACCTAAGTTGTAGTTATCTTTTTGTCCCGTTCTCACAGGAACAGTGTAGAGAACAGACCCAGGATTGTCTGGTGCTCCATCATCATCCATGTCCCTCATGTCATAGACAGGATCATAGTAATATGGTTCATAAGGTTTGGTAGCAGAAGCACTACCAGTGACATATGGTGTGAAGTTTAGTGTAGGTCCTTGGCATTGTATACCTCCGCCATATGTATTTGTGATATAGGGACCTTGTAAAACCTGGATCGCTTGATTAGTAACAGAGCCTGAAGAATTAGCAACGGGAGCAGCTGTAGCACTAACACCCCCGACTTCAGCGTATGCTTGAATTGGGAAAGCACAGTTAAGTCCTATTGCGAGAAGATACTTGTAACTTTTATTGTGTATAAATAGTTTTAGTAAAGACATAATGTTATCACAATAATGAAAGTTGTAGATTTGTCTGGACAAACATTTGGTGCTCTTCTTGTTCTTCGTAAAGATGAAGAGGCAACCAAGAAAAATATGAGAGGAACTTACTGGTGTAAATGTTCCGAATGTAATAAAGAAAAACTTATTATTTCTTCTATATTTAGGGGTAGGAAACCAGTAGTAAGTTGTGGATGTAGAAAAGCAGCTGGTTATACACATCCCCGAGCAAATCCTACCAAAAAGAATGAAACACGATTGCTAAATTATGCTCGTCGTAATGCTAGAAGAAGAGGTGAAGAATGTACTTTGGAATTAAAAGATATTGTTATTCCAGAATATTGCCCTGTGCTTGGCATCAAGTTAGAACCAGGAAGTCATAGTCACCAGGATTGTTCCCCTTCTGTTGATAGGATTGATAGTACTAAAGGATACTCCAAAGATAATGTTTGGATTATTTCTGCCCGTGCTAATCGTATAAAAAATAATGCCACCATAGATGAAATTGGAATGCTCTATGAGGCACTGAAATCATTGACTAAAAATTGAGGTCGTATCAGTTATGCTTGTGACTTCTGTTGTTCTTTGAATGATTGTTTGATTGCTTAAACCAGGACCTGAATAGGTTTCTGTGAACTGAAACGCTGCTCCTGGAGTCGTTTGTGTGAAGTTTGGTCTGCTTGTTATTCCTGTCCATGATGATGTCACGCCATCTATAGTTACATTGTTAGCACCTGTGCCTGGTTGTAAAGAACCTGATGCTGTAATTCCACTCCCTGTTACTGAATACTGATATCCAGTGTTATAGTCCATCGAGTTGATGGTCTCTGTGATTTTTTGTGTCGTCTCAGTGTGGCTAGTCATTGATCCCTGTGTGAAGTTAGGGACTACTGGGACCGCCATAGCAGGAGATCCCAGTAAGAATGCCACGAAAAGTAATCTCTTCATGGTTATCTATACAAGTTATCTAATGGTGATTTCAGAAACGAACTGTCCAGTTGCCGAAGTACCAGCACCACCAGCAGTCAATGACACAACCCCAGCAGAATTGATAGTACCAGCGAGAGACCCAGCCACGCCACCAGCAGATGTTGTAGTATTTCCAAATGTTGGTAGGTATGTGGCTTGACCAGTTGTGGATGAAACAGTATTCATAGATGGGATTGCGTCTCCGTGATTGAATGTTTCACTGAAAGAAAACGCATCACCTGCTGTTGTCTGGGTATAACTGCCAGCATTCATAGCTGCTGCATTTTGTCCTATACCAGCAGATGCGGTAGGAGCAGCAAGAGTGCCAAGAGTTGTGGCAGTAATGTTATTACCACTCACAGAATAGGAAGAACCCATACGAGTTGCTTGAGAGGCAGCAGCATCAACCGTTAGTTGAACACTTGTTGAATGTTTTGTAATAAGATCGGCATTTGCTGGTGCCGCCATCAGTAGCATAGCGAGTGGTAATAATTTTTTCATATCACTCTGATTTGAGATCCATATTTATTTATGCTGACAGAGGGGCTTGACACATCTTTACAATTGCTATATACTTCTGTAATACTTCGTTACAAACACATGACCGTCACAACCAACGAGCAAGGACAACAGAATATGTGGGCAGTGGAACCCCAGATGGTGGTTGAAGACTACAATAAGAAGGGTCTCCTCTCTCCCTGGCAGCAGAAGGAGATGTATAATGGACGCTGGGCGATGATGGGTATCGTCATGGGCTTCGTTGCCTATGCCATCAACGGCAAGTTCTTCTTTGGTATCTTCTGACACTTGACAATGACTTCACTTTGCTTTACAATCATATCCGTTGCCTGGTTCGTT
>Ga0208428_1000636_pt1 | contig 15851 bp, 12 predicted proteins | sample DEB08_DNA_11_FD_184535 | JGI IMG/M metagenome (GOLD analysis project Ga0208428, IMG submission 184535) | Aqueous microbial communities from the Delaware River and Bay under freshwater to marine salinity gradient to study organic matter... | ecosystem: Environmental > Aquatic > Marine > Coastal ... | reverse complement strand
ATGAAGCATGGCGTAAAAAGAATAGGTGTGAATCAAAAAGGAAAAGGACGATTTATACATTTAGATATGGCAGAAGAAGCTTTTCCATCTCCTGCAATCTGGTCGTACTGAGGAATATATAAATGGCTAAAAAGCAAAGAGTAAAGAAGGTCGCTAGACATAAGAAGCCTCAAAGAGCTAAAGCTTTTTATGGTGGTCTTGGAGAAGGCGCACTAAAAGCCGGGTATGAGTTTGCTAAACAACAAGGCTTTGAAGGAACTTATAATGAATGGCTTCAAAGTCTTGGTGCTAATGCAGGCGGTAATTATACTTATATTCCTTCAGGTGGTAATGCGACTGATACAACCACTACTAATGAAGTTGAGGAGGGTGGTTATTCTATAAAACCGGGAGAGCCGGGATTTGACCCTGCCAAAACTACATCAACTAAACGTGGTGAAATTGGTTATGATCCAGCGGCAGGCTTTGTAACACAGCCCGAAGCACCTGTTATAGAAAAAGCAGAGCCTATAAAGTACGAAACAATTCCCGGTCAGCCTGTATCTGATAAAGCCACATGGAAAAAGAAAGAAGAAGAAGACAAAGATGAAGACCCCCGTGGTGGGGCTAGGCGTGGTGGTATTCGTAGAAAGAAGTTAAATTCCGGTAGTGCGGTAATGAACTTTATGCAAAACGCCGCTAACGCCAAGAAAAAACAACGGGAAGAGCAAGAGGCTCAAGAGCAACAACAGGCTCCTCAAACTGGTGGCCCTAGAAGATCTGGCCCTGAACAAACCTTTTCTAATACTTTACAAACCGTGCAAGGTGCAACAACGGGCGGCCCTAGAAGATCTAACTCTGAACAAGCCTTTTCAAATACTTTACAAACCGTCCAAGGTGCAACAATAACACCTTCTGTTAAGCGTTCTGATCCCGCAAGTGCTTTTTTAAATACTCTTGGAACTGTAACAGGTGCAACAACGCCTACAGGTCAAGTAGCTACGGTTGATGGAACAACAAGCGGAACAACAGCGGTTACGGCAGGGGCTACACAAGGGGCGCAAACAAGAGAAGGCGCAGGCGTTACTTATACAGCCCCTACTTCTGGAGAAGCCGCAAGTGCGACAGCCGCACAAGCCTCTGCACCTACTCCGATTCAAGCCGCTACATACGATCCAGAACTTATTGACATGGCAGATGTTCCTCAAGTCCAAGCGGCTCAAGGAACGGTAAGTGATGATGCAATTGCTAAGTTTGAAGCACAGGGCCTTACTGAAAAAGCTGTAGCGGCTGAAAGAGATAGAGCGCAAGAACAGGCCGCATTAACTAAAGAAGCCGCACAGTACGAAATTTCTGACGGTGCTTACGTCGATAAAGTAACTGGTAAAGTTACAGACGTTGCTCCTACAAGAGAAGCAGAAGTTGCTCAACGTACAGCAATCTTAGGCTCTGCCGCTGAAGATGGTAAAGCCGCTCAGATATTAGAAAAATTAAATTATGATGTTGTACAGGCACGTACAGTAAAAGGTACAGCGGCTAAAGGTGCGGCGGCTGAAATGATTGCAGAAGTTGGAGAGATTCCTCCAGAGCTTAGTGCAACCATTGTTGAAGACCCACAAACTGTTGAAGCTCAAATAGATGATGAGCCTGTAGAAATTAAAGCGGCTGTTGCGGCTTTGCCTACAGAGGCTCTTGTATCTTCACAAATGGAAACACTTCTTGCTGGTATTGAAGATGGTGAAGTTCCTACGTGGGCTAGGCCAGCAGTAGAACAAGTAAATAGAATGTTAGAGCAAAGAGGTTTAACGGCTTCTACCGTAGGCCGTGATGCACTTTTAAATTCTATTATTCAAAGTGCTATGCCTATTGCTCAGTCTAATGCACAAGCACTACAGCAAAGGGCCGCTCAGAACCTCTCAAACGAGCAACAGGCCAATGTACAACAAGCTAACCTAGACGCACAGCGAAGGCTACAAAACACCGCTAATCGTCAAACAGCGGCTTCTCAGACGGCTCAGATGGCACAGCAGATGTCAGTGCTTCAGAGTCAGTTTGCACAGGACACAATGATTACTTCTGCGGCTCAGGCACAGCAGACAAGATTAGCCAACCTTCAAAACCGTCAACAGACAGCAATTCAAAATGTTCAAAACCAGCAGGCTATTAATGCTCAGAACTTAGGTAACGAACAGCAGACTGAACTAGCAAATCTTCAGTTTGAGTTCCAAACCAATGCGGCAAATATGTCTGCTGAGAATCAGTCACGGCTTGTTGAAATGCAAACTGCCGCAGACTTTCTTGCTAAGAATGCTGGCTTCAAGCAACAGATGGAGTTAGCAAATCTAAGCAACGAACAACAGATTGAGCTTGCAAACCTTACTGCTTTAAATCAAGCAGGCTCAGAAAACTTAACGGCTGAACAGCAAACAAGACTTGCAAATCTTGATTCTCGAATGAAAACTAATATGCTTCAGGCTGAGATTGCAAATCGTTTAAATGTTGCACAGCTTAATGTCGATCAGCAACGTGCTATTCAAAATGCTTCAATGGTCGCTAACATGGATATGTCTCAGTTTAGTGCTGACCAGCAAGTTATTTTGGCTAATAGTAAATTTATGCAGTCTATGACAATGCAAGATTTAAATAATCGTCAGCAGACTGTTATTCAAAATGCTACCGCTATGGCACAGCTAGACATTACAAACGCCAACAACCAAACAAAAATTGCTGTTGAAAATGCTAAGTCGTTCTTGGCTATGGATATGGCAAACCTAAACAATCGTCAGCAAGCGGCAGTAATTGATGCACAAATGCAACAACAAACAATGTTGTCAAATCAGTCAATGGCTAATGCCGCAAAGCAGTTTAATGCTCAAAGCGAAAATCAAGTAAATCAATTTAATCAAAGTTTAGCGGCTCAAATAGAACAAGCTAATGTGCAACAACAAAACGCTATGGCTCAATTTAATGCCAGCGAAGCAAACAGATTACAAACTACAAATCTTCAAATTGCAGGACAGCTAGAGTCTACACGTATGGGAGCAGATGCAAGTATTACTGCCGCTAACATTCGTGCAGAATCTGCGGCAAGTATTGCTAATGCTCAAATAGATGCGAACAGAGAACAGTTTAATGCCCAAAATGCTTTTATTGCAGAGCAGGCGGCTGTTGAATATGAACGTAAAACTAACATGATGAACACTGCGGCTGAAAATGAAATGAACAAGTTAAATGTTCAACAAGAGTTTCAGATAACTGCAATGGGCTATGAATCAGAATTGCTTGCGGCTAGAGATCAAGCGGCATATTTAAGACAGTCTTATGAAAATGATAAGGCGTTGAACACTCAACTTTATATTGCGGCAATTGGAAATGAAACAGCGGCAAGTAAAGAGTCGAGTACAAGTATTACACAGTTGATGAACTTTGCTAAAGGTGTTGTTTCAGGCGGTGGAGGCTAAAGCATATGGGATTTTTTAAGAAAATTTTTAAAGGCATAAAGAAAGTCTTTAAGAAGATCGGTAAGGCCGTAAAGAGCGCCTTTAAAAAGGTTGGTAAGTTTATGGGCAAGATTGGCATTGTAGGTCAATTGGGTTTGGCTCTTATTATGCCTTATGCACTACCAGCATTAGGAGGACTAGCCACCAGCATGATGGGTACACAGCTAGGTGGTGTTTTAGGTGCGGCTGTAAAAGGTGCAGGACACTTTCTTAATGCCGCAGTCAAAGTGGGTACTCGTGTTGGAACAGCTTTTAAGTCCGTTACGTCTGCTGTTACTAAAACAATTGGTAATATGGTGGGCGCTACAATCAACAGTATTCCGGGTGGTAAAGCCTTTGGTGGTTTTATGAAAGAGCTTACCGGCGGTATGATTGATATTACTGGTAAGAATTTTTCAACGGCTTGGGAAGCTACTCAAAATGCTTGGAGTCAGGCAGGCTCTGATTTAGGCCAGTTGTTTTCTAAGTCTACGTTTGATTCTAGTATGAATAAGTTTGGTATTCAAGCAAACCTAGAAGAAAGTTTTAAAAGAGCAGGCATAACTGATCCTGTCACTACACCTAATCAACAAACAGTAGGGCTATTAGAAGGTGCGCCAGCAGACATGATAGGCCCTCCATTAGAAGGCCAAGCAAAATTACTTGACACGACAATGGGCAATGTGTCTTTAGAGACAATGCAACTAGACCCTACTCAAGTTGGTGTAGCAGTAGATCCTTCCGTTAAAAACTTTATATCACAGTATGAAGCACCTTCTTTGCTATCACCCACAGATAGTATTGGAAAAGCAACTACTCAGACAATTGAAGGTTATCAAGCACCTATGCTAGATACTTCTATGACACCTGTTAAATCTCTAGCGGCTCAAGCAGGCGCAAGATCTAAAGAGTTCTTAAAAGGCCAAGGAGTCGAATTGACTACAGCAGGCGCTATAACTATGGCCCAAGACTATCTTGATGCAGAATCAGCAGAGGCCCAAGCACAAAGACTTAAAGATCCTTTTGCTTTTGTAGATATGAGCTATTTGACACCCCAGCCTATTCAAAGTTCTCCCCGTCTTTCTACGGCAGGACTAACACCAATGTCAGGGTGGGATTACTTTAATCAAATTCAAGATGATATTTTAAACTCAAACTTTAATAATATATATTCTCAAGGCTACTATGGTTCGCCTAGCTTACAGGCTGGTCTAGCAATGGCTTATCAGGAGTTGAATCAATGAACGAAGATATTTTAAACATTAACTTAGAGCGTAGGTTTCCTATACCGGGGATGAGCTTGACAATGGATCCTGATAATCCTATGCCCCACGATAGACCGCCAGAGTTTACAAATCTTCATAAGGCTTTAAATTATATTTTTGAAAATGCTATTGAAGAAGAAAACTATTCGCAGTTTATTAAGTTAATGGCTGATGGCTTCCCGCTAATGGAAGTTGTTCAGACTGTTTTGTTTAGTGGATTCTATGAAGGCAAGTGGAACTTTGCTTTGATGCAGTTACTTATTGAGCCTACTACATATATTTTCTTGGCGCTTTGTGAAAGGGCTGATATTGATCCAACATTCTTTAGGGATGATTTGGATGATGAGCTAGACGAAGAAGAAACTATTGGAATGTCTTTTGCAGAAGAAAAAGGAAGACAAGTACAAATAGATATGCAACAAAACAAAAAGGCTATGCCTTCTGTTGATAAACAAATGCAGGCTCAGATTGATGCAATACCTCAAGAGCAGATAGATAGTCTGCTTGCAAATACACAAACCGAAAAAGAAGAAGAAAGCCTCTTAGCAAATCAAGGTGGATGACAATGGCAGAATTTGATTTAACTCAAAACCCTTTAGAGAACGCAGAGTCCTTGCTTCAGCAGGCTAGGCAAACTAGCAGGCGGCAAAGGCGCGACGATACTAAAAGTATGTTGTTTAATCTTGCTGGTCAACTTGTTGGCGGTATTATGCAGGGTAGGCAAGAAGAAAAGTATAATAACTTTATGAATAAACAAGATGTGCTAACAGAACGCGCCATTGTACGTTCTGCTGTGGATAAATCATCAGCCTTAGCAGAAAAAGCTAGGGCGGCTAATGCCCATGCTGGAGGCAAAAGTGCTTACTTTTTAGATGATTTTACAAGTCAGCTTACAGGGTATTTAAATGCTCAATTAGGTAAAGATGGTAAATATTACAATCAGCAAGATATAAATAGAATGGCAAAAGAAATGGCTTCTGAAAATTTAGAAGCTTACGTAAATGCTTTTGATACTCAACTACAAGCCGCTCAAAATGTGCTTTCTACAACAGGTGGTGATCGCCTTGCTTATGCTAAAGCTTTAAGAGATTCGTCAGGAATTGACATAGGCGTTCTAGGTAGAACTATAAGAAAAGCAACTTCAGTCTTTTTAAATCCTGAAGATCGTGATACAAACCGTGCTTTAAATAAAACAACTACTGCTTCAGCTATTTATAATGCTTCAGAAAGTTTTAAAAATACTTACGACAAATATTATAATGAAACAGGTAGTAGTTTGGTTGCAAGTCTTGTTGCAGAAAAACTAGAAAAAGATAAAGACCAAATTAGAGAAATGAGAGCTACGCCCAAAATGGAATCGTTTAATTTAGACGGTGTGGGAAATAGAGACTACTTAGTTCTTAGAGGCGTTCCACAGCCCGGAGAAGAAGAAGGTCGAATTGTAAGTATTTATGATCCAAAATATGAAGAGTATATTTCTTTAGAGGGTGCAATGGGAAATAATCTGTCAACCCGCAGAGCAAAAAGAATTGTAAAAGAAGAAGCAGATGATTTTCTTGTTCAAATTTCTCAAGCCGAACCTGAACTTGCAAAGCAAATGCAAGAGTTTGCTTTACGTGGAATAGATATAAGCGGTAGTGATAAGGCTCCTCAAGATGTTGTTGATAATGCAATGCGAAGAGCCGCAACGGACATACATTTTTATGAGCGGGGGTTACGAAGAGATTTTGGCGATATGCAAATAACGCCAGAACAACTAACTCGTATAGCAACGCGAGCCTATATTATTGATAGAGAAATTAATAATGGTCGTGCGGCAATGCACAACGTAGAAAGAAATCATGGCGGCACTAATCCACTATTAACTTACTTGGCTTTAAAAGAAGAAACAGAAAATGATCTTTCTGTTCTTGATCCTAGATTAGAGGCAATAGCAAAAAATCAAATTAATGAGTACTTAACAGAAACACTTCCAAATCAATCGCCTTATCGCGCCCAAGAAATTTATAATATTGTAAATAAAAGCAGTCAATATAACTTTAATGATTTAAGTTTTAAAAGAGGTAAGCAAAAAATTAGTATTCAAGATTTAGTTGCAGAAGCAATTGTATTTTCTACTACTGAGGGGCCATATGCAATGCCTCAAGTAACAAATCCGTTTTATTTTATTGAGGTAACGGAAGAGAAAAAAGAAGAATTAAAAAGAAAGCATATGTCAATAACGCCTCAAGGTGGGTTTAAGGATGCTTCGGCTGAATACTTACAAGAGTTTTTATTTGGGGGTGATTGATGATAAAAGGCCCAACATATTCAGAACTTATTGAAGCAGAAATAAAAGGACAAGAATTGTCTTTTGGACATTCTTATAAACCCAAAAAAAGATTAGCTCCAGTAGAAGTAAAGTTTGGTCACGAAAGACCAGACTATACTATGCAAGATTTTAGAAATGACCCAGAAGTTGTTAAAGACTTTGAAACGGTTATTGATTATCTTGGAAATAAGCAAAGCTTTTTAAGTGCTGTAAATCTTGCAACAAGCCCTTCTCAAGATGATGATCCTGTAGAGTTTCTTCGTGACGATTTTATGCGTGTAGAAACTGCGCTGTCAAAAGCTAATGCTTTTAAAGATGCGCCAGAAGAAGTTAAATCTGCTTATCGACGCATGAGGCAAAAATTTGATAATGCTGAAGTCTATGATTGGTCTGAACAAGTTCATCGCGTTTTAGACTACGGTACAGATTTAATTTTTAATTATGAAAATGCGGCGGCTTTAGGTGCGGCGGCGTTAAGTGCTGGCCCCACAATGGGAACAGGCGTGGCGGCTAGTGCGGCGGCAAGAAAGGGCGCAGGCACTGTGGCAACTAAAGCACTTGATCTTGCTATACGCGCTGGTAAAGGCGCAAAAGAGGGCGCTCAAAAAGCTTTAAAGCCCACAGCAGTTAAATCAGGTCTTTACTATGGTGGATACGGTGCGGCGGCAGATGCGGCTTCTCAATCATTAGAAATTGTTACGGGCATGAGGGATCAATGGAATCCCGTCGAAACTGCAATAGCTGGAGCAGTAACTGGTACGCTTGGTCTTGGCTTATATCATGGTGGTAAGGCTTTAAGTAAAATGGCTACACGCCGTTCTGTAGAAGACATAGCCTATGATACCCCTATGTTGCCTGCACCAGCGACTCTGGCGCTTCCTGCGCCTGCTAGGGCTTTACCTGATCTGCGCCTACCACAACCAGAGCGCCCTTCTGGGCCTGCTATAAGCTTCCAAGAACAATTAGAAGCTCTTGTCAACTCTCCGGGCCAGAACTTTAAACGAAGCGTAGAAGAGCTTTTACAAGCGCGTAAAGACGCGCCTGAAAATTTTAAACTTGCAATACAAAATGCTTTACAAGAAGCAAACCCTGCACAAAAGATTTCACAACTTTTGGGTGAAGCAACAGGTAATACACAGCGCCAACTTCTTCTTGATTTGCGAGATACACTTGAAGATGTAGTTTCTCGTGGCGCACAAAAGCCTAGCACAGCCGCCAGTAAGTTTCATTTTGAATTAGCAAAACTTGTTTCTGAACGTACAGGAGGAAGTATACCCTTTGGTGCTAGATTTGCTGTGGAGCTATCACAATTAATTAAAAAAAGACAAGACGCTCCAGAAAATTTTAAAAAAGCTATTGAAGAGGCTATGAATCAGCCTCGTGCCGGTAAAAAGATTAGACAAATCATTAATGATTTTTTAAAAAATCAAACAGATGACGTAGCAGATGAAACACAAATAGATCGTGTAAACGCAGATATTCTCAGGGCTATTCGTGCTGAAGGAGAAAACAAAGCCAATCTGCCTGCCGTAATTTCTAAACTTCCTTCTATACGAAAATTAATAGAAGAGGTTGGTGGCGGTCAGCAAACATATGAAAAAGTTGTTGACGCGGCTTTGGCGGCGGCAAACGGAACCCCACAATCAGTACAAAGCCAGTTACTATACAATCTAAATAAAGTGTTTACAGGATTTACTTCAAAATATATGTTTGGTAAATCAGCAACATTTTTATCTCCTTATTCAAATATATCTGGCACTGCTAAACTATTGCAAGAAAAAGTCAGCGGCGAGTTTGCCCTTGGTATAAAGGCAGGCCAAAAAAGAATTGAAGAGGACTTTGCTGAAGCACAGCGTCGAATTACTGGTGGGTTTTTTAAAGAATACTTAACTGCTGTTATGCCTTTATCACGAGACAAATTTAATGTTTCAATAGATGATGCAATAAACGCACAGCTTTCTTTGGCTATTCGCGGAAGAGGCTCAGACAATAGTTCTATAAATGAAGCGGCTAAAAGAATTAGGCGGTCATATCAGGCCGCAGGAGAACTTTTACATCGGGAAGGATTTATTTCTACTCCAGTAACTAACTATGTCCCACGAATGTGGAAGCGTTCAGCTATTGAATCTAATAGAGATGAATTTGCAGGACTTCTTGTAAGATCTGGTGAAGCTAAAACAACAAAAGAAGCTCAGAATATTATTAATGGTATGTTAGAAAAACAATATCAGCTATCAAGTGGTTCAAAAGATTATTTCTTTAGCTCTAACCGTACATTTGAAAACATTACTGATGATGCAATGTTTGAAAAGTTTTTGAACAACGATGTTCAACAAACATTTTTTAACTATATGCAACAGGCAGGCATGGCACTAGCTAAGAAGCGAGTATTTGGAATTAGAAATTTAAAAGAGTTTGAAGAAAAATGGTTGGTTCCAATAAGCAGAGAAGTACGCAATGGTGGGGGAGGCTGGTCTGCTAACGAGTCAGAACAAATAAGAGATTTGTACAAAGTTATAACTGGTGAAGGAGTAGAAACTGCTTCTGGTGTTAATCAAGGAATTCAACTTGTTCAGCGCATGGCGCTTCTTCCATTAGCAACCCTTTCAAGTTTAACAGAAATATTATTAAACTTTGGTGTTGCTGGAGGTGCGGCAAGCCTAAAAGGAATTTCAGCAGGCTTAAAAATTAGTGGTGCTAAAAATAAACAAGATATTGCAAACTTGATGGAAGCTTATGAAACTGGCTTTAAAGGTATTACCTCAGACTCCCATAAAAAACTTGTTGATGAGTTTGGTTTAACACCTGAAGAAGCTTGGCATGAAATGCAAGAGTTTGGTCTGGTCATGGAGCAATCGCTAGAGTCTATGGCAGATCGTCTTGCGGGTGATATGGTTACTAACAAGGCAATGCAGACCGCCAGCGATAAATTTTTTAGAATTACATTCCTAGATCAATGGACTAAGTTTGTTCAAAATGTTTCTTTTCAGACAGGTAAAAGATTAATATACAGACATATTGATGATATTGTTGAGCATGGTAATGCCCCTATAACGCGCCGTATTCAAAGTAAAATGGATGACTTGGCTGAGTTTGGTGTAGATGTAGAAAAGGCTAAGGCGTGGGCATCACGCGGTAAAAATCGAAACGATGACTTTTACAAAGAAATTGCAAACGGGGCGGCAAGATATACTAACCAAATTATTTTACAGCCTTCAAGACAATCGGGGTTAAAGCCACGCGCACATACAACCCCCGCCGGTAGTTTGCTTTTTCAATTAATGGGGTATCCGACAGCGTTTACAAATAACATTTTAAAGCGTGGTTTAAAAAGACTAGTGCGCGACAAAGAAATTGCATTTGAAAAACTTGGCCCGACAGCCTTGATGATGACTGCTGTTGCAGGAGCATCTAACTATGCGCGTACTCGTGGTGAAGGCTATAATGATAAGACAGCCGCTGAAATTGGTGTTGAGTCTTTAATGCGTTGGGGTGGTGCGGGTATTCTTTTCGATCAAGTCTATCGTGCGCGTGAAAACGCAGAATACTTAGGAACGCCGGGACTTGTGGCAGGAATGTTTGGCCCGACAGTTACAGACGCAGTAGGTGCAATTGCTTATCAAAAACCTATCAGAGTTTTGGGTACTAAAATACCGGGATATGGTTTAGGAACAACTGTTTTTGGAAAAGATGTAATGCAAGATTATCGCACTGCATTATCAGATATTGATACAGAAATAAAAGAAGCAATCATTCCTAGTAAAAGAACATATTATGCAAAAGGTGGTGAAGTTGAAAATGTTCCAAATGTTCCAACAGAACCAGACGAGCGTATAGATAAATTAACCGGCTTTCCATATAATCAACAAGCTGGTCAAGCCTTTATTGATGAAGAAGATATGCCCATCAGTTTGTTAGCGAGGGATAAGTAATGCCATCATTAGGAAGTGTGATTGCGAGAGCCGTAGTAAAAGGCTCTGGCGATATTTTAGATTTTGACCAAGTTCAAAAATCAATTTCAAATAGTGTAGAAGCAAGTTTACTCACTGGAGAAAAACCAATATCTAGTCTTCAACTTGGCTACATGGCACAGGTTGCTGAAGACAGTGCGGCAGGAAAGCTCAGAGATCCAGACCTTGCTATCCCAGACGCCGAAAGAATAAAAGGAGATATTGAAGGTATTTTAGATATGCGAGGAATTTCTCGCGTTGTGGAAAAATATAAATTTAATAATGCTCCAGAAACTAAAAATGTTGATGAAGCTGATGAAGTTGTTGTCAGTATGATTGAAGATTATATGGCGGTACAGCCAAAGTCTGAACTTGTTTCACGACAACATAAAAGATTTTTAGCGGAGCAAATTGTATTGGGAATGAGGGAAGGAAAGTTTTTAGAATCTATTTTACCTAAAGGATCAAGAGATTTAAAATTTCCTACCAAGGGTGACGATCTAGATATTATGGTTGATAGAACCATAAGAAAAGCCGATGATGAAGCAGGAGAAAGTGATTTTAATTTAGACCGGCAGGAAGCACTAGAAAAATTTATAGAAAATTCTGTTGTTTCTCATCCAGTATACAGAGCTATATCTTTTAATCCTGAATATGATTGGGACAGCCGGTTTGCTATGCGGAACGAAGTTGCACCACATTACGGCACAGAAGGACAGGCTAACTATATTGCACTTAGTGCTGTAACAGGTAAAAAACCAGAAGATTTTATAGAAGTTTCTTCAAATATTTCTATGCCTGATGGCGCTAAATATTTGTACAAAGAAGAATTAGAAAAAATATATGAGATTAATGCAAAGGCTAGATCTTTAGGCTGGAACCCTGATAGGTATGACCCCGATGAATCTACTCTTTTGCAGTTAGTGCAGGATGGAAAACTTCCAGAGCTAGAATCACGGCCTATGTTAGAAGCACTATTAAATATAAAATCTTCTGACCAACCGCCTACTATTTTTAAAGGATATTTATCTATAAAAAACCCTTTAGATTTAGATGACGGAACGTGGACTGTAGATGATATGTTTCACTCTACTCCGATAAATCCAACAAAAAATCAAAAAAGCGTAATAATGGATATTGTTTATGCTATTGCAGAACAAACCGGAAAAGATGAAGTTGATATTGTTAGAAGCCCAAAATTTCAAGAGCTTAGAGAATCTGTAGACAAGACCAGAGATTTTGTAGATTTTTTAAGTGAAGACATTGACCCATTCGATAGAGAATTTAATCAATTTGATATGGTTGGTCAAATTTATTTAGACCTACAACGCGCCTCAGTAAATGAAAAGTTTGTAGATTTTATTGAGTCTTTTGGTTTTGATGGGATTAGATACATAAATAAAATTGAACCTAGTTATGTTGATGATTTTGAACTTGATGCTTATTCTTATATTCCTTTTAGACCTGAACAATTTAAAAGTTTTGGCGCATTAAGATTTGATGAGGCCGACCCAAGAATGTTTGCGGCTGAAGGTGGCGGCATTACAAGACGCTTTGCTGTTGCCAAGGGCGGCAAGATTGACAAGAAGAAGATGGCTTGCAACAAGCCTCGACGCACACCCAGCCATCCTAAGAAGTCTCATGTTGTCAAAGCCTGCGAAGGCGGTAAAGAAAAGATAATTCGTTTTGGTGAGCAAGGCGCTAAGACTGCTGGCAAGCCAAAGGCTGGTGAATCTGCACGTATGAAAGCCAAGCGTAAGAGTTTCAAAGCCCGTCATGCTAGAAACATCAAGCGCGGAAAGATGTCTGCGGCTTATTGGGCTGATAAGGTCAAGTGGTAACCATACATAAGATCGTATGGCGTGATGCCTCTGGAGGCTCTAACGTAGGCTGGAGGGACATAGAAGACCTTAAAAAAATTACTTCAGCTTTAGCAGTCTCATGTGGAATTATTGTTCACGAAGATAAAGATACTATTATTATATGCCCACACTTTCTTGTTGAAGATGGGGTAGCTGTTCAAGGCGATGCAGAAATTGCAATACCAAAGTCTTGGATAATTTCAAATGAAAAGATGTTAGGCTTTCCACCGGGAGATTAAAATGCCAAAGATAGATACTAAAGATGTTAAAGCTTTAGCAAGCGTATTACCTACTGTGTTAAATCCGGGCTTGGGCGCAATGGTAAAAATAGCTACTCAAGCTATAAAGAAAGGCGGGACAACGCCTACAACAACTACAGATAATACTAAGAAAAAGAAAAAAGATCCTGTAGGTGTATCATATGACCCAGCGCAATTAGGCCCAAAAAACATGAGGGTTGGTAGGCTTGCTAAGGGCGGTAGAGTTTCTTATAAGTCTATTTCAGACATGGAGAAAGGATAATGGCACTTAAAAATATTATGAATCTTGGAAAGGCTATTGGAGTAGCACGAAACCCTACGCCTTTAGGAGTTGTCGATTTAGGTTTACAAGTGACTACAGGCAAAGGCTTGGCTGGTCATGGTATGGATATACTACGGCACGAGATGGGACGAGATAAAGATACTCCACCCGAAGTTACAATTACACCTACTGTAAGGGCCATGAATGAGATGGAGCAGGCTATGGCAAAGCAAGAGATGAAACAGCGTAAGACCGTAGCTAAAGGCGGTAGAGTCTCATACAAATCTGTTTTTGATATGGAGCGTTGACGATGAAAAGCATCTTTGATCTAGAGCAACGCATGGCATATAACGAAGGAAGTAAAGTTAATGAGGCAGGAAACTACACTAAGCCAGAAATGCGTAAGCGTTTGTTTAACAAAATTAAAGCGGGTAGCAAAGGCGGTAAGGCGGGGCAGTGGTCTGCACGTAAAGCCCAATTTCTTGCCAAGCAATACAAAGACGCAGGCGGTGGCTACAAAAGCTAATTTTTATATTAGTTTATTTTCTATTCTTGAGCCAAAGAAAAAGAAACAAAAGAATAAGAAAGGGCTGAAGAAAAACAAACAAAAAGATATTGGCAAGGTTGTAGCCCATTCCGGTTATATCGCCAAACCATGCAATAGCTAAAACACACCAATCAAAAAATTCATTAACAAAGGGTAAAGTACTCATGGCGCTTAAAAAACCTCAGCAATCTTTAAGGGATTGGACAAAGCAGAAGTGGAGAACCAAGTCTGGTAAACCTTCTACACAAGGCCCAGAGGCTACAGGTGAACGCTATCTACCAGAAAGTGCCATTGCTTCTCTATCAGATTCGGAGTACGCCGCAACGTCTGCAAAGAAAAGAGAAGACACAAAAAAAGGCAAGCAATTTTCAAAGCAACCCAAAGGTATTGCAAAGGAGACGGCTCGCCATAGGGCTAGTACAGGTGGGTTGATTGCGTCTGCAATGGACGTTAGTAAACCCTGCTAGTCTATAACTTCTATTTCAATACGCCTAGATGTAGACATCATAGGCTGTAGCCTAGAGTCTGGATCTACGTATTTGTTCTCGTCGTGAATCAACGACACATTATACCTAACTCTATTAAGGGCATGAGCAGTGTCTGACCACTCTATGCCGCCTGCTAATACCCCATCATACCACACATCAAAGATCTCATCGCAGTATAATTTAGAATTAGAATGAAACCATCCTTCGTAACCATACGACATTAGATCATCTTTAGTGCCGCAGATATCATTCCAGCCATGTCCAAAGTCAGGAAAGATATATCCTGTTGCCTGATAAGCTTGGTTTTCTGGGCCGTGTGCAAGGCCAACACTGTGTCCTATTTCATGTAGATCTGTGTAATGAGTACAGCGGCTCATGGATGTAGGAGGTTTATTCTCTATAAAATACGTAGTTACGTTTGCAACACCGCAAGTGTCTGGATAAGATGTGCCGTACCCTAAAGTAATATCTACTGGTAAGCCCGTTATTAATCCTTTTAATTGCCCTAAGCTGTGCCAATGTGCAAGATAAAGTTTAGTTAGTTTATATCTTATGTAGACGCCAGATCTTTCGTAGACTTTATTATATTTGTCTATGCGATATTCCCATTTGCGCCACTGGGCATGGTCTTCATCCCACTCTTCAAGAATCTCTATAGGTACGTCTGTTCCATAGTCTCTGTGGGAAGCATATACAAGTACACCTAACTCCCACGTTACAATCCTATCGTCATCTTCCCCATAGTAAATAAGCTCTTGACCGCTCTTTTGTGTATGGCCTTCGCAATCAATGCGAGTATTACTACCATACCATTTAGGCTCGTCTACAAACCCACATATAGGTTCTTCTTCTATACGGAACTGTATTTCTTGCCTGCCTAGCGTAAAGATACCATCGCCTGTACGACCATCTCCAAAGATGTGGACAGTATCTCTACCAACTCTAACAGCCTTACCTATAGTAGTTGAATGATGCACCATACCCCAAGGCTCATTGCGCCCCAACATATCTTGGTAGTCTACATTAACTATTGCAGGATCAAACCTGTCTCCAGCTTCCTTTTCCATCGACAGGTTTAAGTAACGACGAAAGCCACATTTCCAAGATCTAGGATCTTTTGTTGAATAGCGATTACCGTCAGCGTCTTCGTAGATAAACCACTGAACGCCGGGATAGTCTTTAGAGCATCCTGTCTGTATTAGTGTATCCGCTACAGCACTATAAGATAGAATTAAAAAAAGAATAAACCTAATCATTAGAGTATCCTGTTAATAGCATCTATGTCTGCTTCAATCTTAGAGTGCATATCCCCCGTGTTTTCTTTAAAGGACTTTATTGCCGCACGAACTAGTATCTGAGTTTCTTCCTCACGAAATATCTTAGCGATATGTTCGTCAGGAAGTTCAGTAGCTTCGGTGACAAAAAGCCCTTCTGAATCTATCAGGATG
>Ga0208428_1000627_pt1 | contig 15938 bp, 16 predicted proteins | sample DEB08_DNA_11_FD_184535 | JGI IMG/M metagenome (GOLD analysis project Ga0208428, IMG submission 184535) | Aqueous microbial communities from the Delaware River and Bay under freshwater to marine salinity gradient to study organic matter... | ecosystem: Environmental > Aquatic > Marine > Coastal ... | reverse complement strand
ATCATCATCGCACACAATGCTGCATACGACTTGATGTGGCTGTGGGAGTCTGGCTTTAAGTACGATGGCCCTGTGTTTGATACAATGCTGGCTGAGTATGTATTGCAACGTGGTATCAAAGAGCCATTGTCTCTTGAGGCTTGTGCAGAACGCTACGAGTTGGACACCAAGAAGCAAGATACATTGAAGGAATACTTTAAGCAGGGTTACAGTACACGTGATATACCATACAATGAACTATGTGAATATCTGTCGGCTGATCTTCATGCTACGCAACAGCTTGCTGACAAGCTAATGTATCGTTTGAATACTCTGCCTGATGCACGTCTTATGGATACAGTTACGCTGACTAATCAGGTTGCGGTATGCCTAGCACGTATATATCAGCGTGGGTTCAAGGTTGACTTGTCGGTGCTTGACGATGTGCGTGAAGAGTTTGAAGCTGAGAAGATACAGCTTGAAGAAGACTTGCAGTCTCATGTACGCAAGGTTATGGGTGATACGCCTATAAACCTGAATAGCCCAGAGCAATTGTCTTGGGTTATCTACGGTCGCAAGGTTATTGATAAGAATGATTGGTCAGAACTTATTGACCCATACATGCCAGAGACAGAGTTCAATCAGTTAATCTTGACACGCACTCAACGCATGTACCGCACTGTTGCTGAACAATGCACAGACTGTGGTGGCTCTGGTTATATACGTAAGACAAAGAAGAATGGTGAGCCTTTTGCCAAGCCAAGTAGATGCCTGACTTGTAATACCGAAGGTTTCCTATTCAAACCAACAGATACACTTGCTGGCTTCAAGTTCAAGCCACCGTCACCAAAGTGGGCAAGTGCTAATGGCTTTACTACGAGCAAGGTAAATCTAGAAATACTAGAGGGTGCTGCACGTAGTAAGGGTATGCCAGATGCGGCAGACTTCCTACACAAAGTACGTAGGCTAAGTGCTGTAGACACGTATCTGTCATCATTCGTGGAAGGCATCAAGACACACACCAAGCAGGATGGGTTCCTTCATGTGCGTCTCCTTCAACACCGTACTGCGACTGGTCGTTTGTCTGGTGCTGACCCGAATATGCAGAACATGCCACGTGGCGGCACGTTTCCTGTAAAGAAAGTATTTGTGTCACGATTTGAAGGCGGCAAGGTTATGGAAGCTGACTTCGCACAGTTGGAGTTCCGCGCTGCTGCCTACCTATCACAAGATGAGGTTGCCATTGAAGAAGTATCTACTGGATTTGATGTACACGCATACACCGCTAAAGTTATTAGTGATGCTGGTCAGCCTACGAGTAGACAGGATGCGAAAGCACATACATTCGCGCCACTCTACGGAGCAACAGGCTTTGGCAGAACAAAAGCGGAAGCAGAGTACTACACTCACTTCACAGAAAAGTACAGGGGAGTCGCAGAATGGCATTCCCGACTGGCTAAAGAAGCTATAGAGACACAAAAGATTACTACGCCTAGTGGCAGAGAGTTTGCGTTTCCAGATGTGGTGCGTAAAGCTAGTGGGCGTGTAAGTCACTTTACACAGATAAAGAACTATCCTGTGCAATCGTTTGCAACAGCAGACATTGTGCCAATAGCCTTACTACACATAGATGAATTGCTAAAAGATAAAAAATCTTGTATAGTGAACACCGTGCATGACAGCATCGTCATTGACGTTCATCCTGACGAAGAACAACAGGTAATCAATGTGATAGACGAAACTAATAATGCACTACCACAACTTATAGCTGCACGTTGGGGTGTTAATTTCAATGTGCCGCTACTTTTAGAAGCAAAAATTGGTCCGAATTGGCTTGACACGAAAGACGTAGCGTGATATAACTATGCCTCATTCACTCAGAAAGGAGTAATACATATGACAGAACTTACAACGATTGACCAAAACAACTATGCAGTCATGGCAAAAGCTATGGGTATTGCAAAGGAAAGCGGGGGTAAAACTAAAAGCAGTTCCCTTGCACGTCTGCGCATTAACCATACGCCAGTAATGGGTACAGCAGAAGTAAACGGAAAAAATGTAAACATGGAAGTAATTGAGGGTGGTACATACAAACTGGAGATTCCAGATGGACCAACCTACTACGCATCTTCTGTAAAGATTCGTGCGTTCCTACAGCGTTTCATGTACAAGCGTTTCGTTATGGGCGGTGCTAATTCACCAAATAGGTTCATCAAGTCTCTTATGACTGATGATGCCAAGATGGAATCTGACCTGAAGGATAATGATGGTGGGTTTAACTGTGGCAAACCTGCTGGTTACATCCAAGACTTCAAGGCATTGCCTGAGAAAATGCAAGACTTAATCAAGCAGATTAAACGTGTACGTGTTGTACTTGGTTCAGTTGAATTGGTTGACCCTCGCAATGAAAAAGGTGAGCCAGTAGAACTAGAAGCCACCCCGTTTATTTGGGAGATTGACAATCGTGATGCATTCAAACTTGTCGGTGACGTGTTTGTAAAACTTGCTAAGATGGAACGTCTTCCGCCTATGCACCAATTTACAGCAAATACCAACGAGCGTAAGATGCCAAACGGTAACAGCTTCTTTATTCCTGTGGTATCGCTGGATGTAACCAAAACACTTGAGGTTACACAAGATGACCACGTATTGTTTGCTGACTTCATGGCATGGATTGACAACTACAATAACTATGTTATCAATGCATGGTCAGAGAAGGTAAACTCAAAGCTAGAAGATGGTGATGCTGAAGTTCTTGACGATCTTGTAGACATTGAAATTGAAGAAGAGGTAGCATAATGAATCACCCTGCTGAACTGGCTGTGCATCAGTATCTTGAAAATGCTGTAAACGGCAAAACAACTATATCATCCGCAACAATCAAACAGATTGGCTTGGATGTAATGGCTGCTGCTGCACGTCAGTTTGGTGAGGGTAGGAGCAGAAAGGATGACTTTACATTACGAATGTCTAATGTAGGTCGTCCTACCTGCCAGCTTTGGTATGACAAAAACAAACCAGAAGTTGCATTACCCTTACCTACCACATTTGTAATGAACATGATGATTGGAGACATCGTTGAAGCTGTCTTCAAAGCCTTACTAACAGAAGCAGGAGTGAAGTATGAAGACACGGATAAAGTTTCTCTTGACCTTGGTGACGATAGCGTTTCTGGTTCTTATGACCTCATCATTGATGGTGCAGTTGATGATATTAAATCAGCTTCAGACTGGTCATACAGAAATAAATTCGACACCTTCCATAGTCTTGCCAACGGTGATGGCTTCGGGTATGTGGCTCAGTTAGCTGGATACGCTAAAGCATCCGGCAAGAAAGCTGGTGGCTGGTGGGTAGTTAATAAAGCTAATGGTAAATTTAAATATGTGCCAGCAAAAGATATTGACATTGATGCAGAAGTTGCTAAAATCAAAAAGACTGTGGAAACAGTAAAGGAGAACAAGTTTGAAAGATGTTTTGAACCAGTGCCTGAGACTTTTCGTGGCAAGCCCACAGGTAATAAAGTCCTTAATGACGGATGTAAATTTTGCAGCTATCGCTTTGATTGCTGGGATAATCTTACTGAGTTACCTGCTGTAAAGTCACAAGCAAAGAACCCGCCCATTGTGGCATATGTTGAACTAGCAAAGGAGTATATGAATGGAGATTGAACTTAATGAACTCGCAGAGCAAATCAAGGAAGCGGAACTGCACCTTGCGGAACTTCGGAAGGAGTATCGTGAACGGAAGACTGCAGGTCTACGTGCGGCGATATCAGCGCGTAATGAAGCAGATAAAGTCTTGCGCGAAGAACTACAGGCTTTAGGCTACCGCAATCCATTTATTCAATGGCGTGACATTGCCTAACGCAAAACAATTTAGGGCAGCACGAAAGTATGGATATCGTAGCGGTCTGGAACTCAAGGTATCCGACTACCTAACAGAACTCAAAGTAGACTTCCTATATGAGCAAGTTAAGATTGAGTGGGAAGACCTTGCCTACAGAACCTACACACCAGACTTCGTGCTGTCCAACGGCATCATCATTGAAACAAAAGGTATGTTCACGGCAGCAGATAGACGCAAGCATCTAGCTATACAAAAGCAGCATCCCAAATTGGATATTCGTTTTGTGTTTGAAAGTAGCAGACGCAAACTACGTAAGGGTGCTAAGTCTACCTACGGTGAATGGTGTATTAAACATGGCTTCCGATATTATGACCGGATTATACCCGAAGATTGGTTGAAGGAGAAGGGCAAAAACAAGCATCCAAAGTTTATTAAGTTTGGCGGCACGAAAGTAAAAAGGAGATGAGTATGAATATAATGGACAAACTATCTAAAGAAATACAGAATGAGGACTTCCTTATACGTGTCAGACCATTCGCTGATAACGATGGAAAGTGGTCAGGTGAAGTTGACATATCTATAATGGCTATGCCTGAGAATCCTATGGATGATGAAGACTACTGGCAGGTCATGCACTTTGCTAAGATGATGTGTGCAGCCGTTCCTGTGATGGAAGAAGTGGAAGAACTGCGCAATATTGTTCACGAGTATGTCACAAAAGTTATTGACAACGAGATGGATATTGATGTAGAACTAGAGGAAGAAATGGGTGTAGAAAAAACCTATGATGGTAATGTAGTACATCTTCACTTTAACACCAGAACAAAGGGTTCAGCATGAGTAGACATGAAGACTATATGAAAACACTAATGTTTCAAGAGGAGTTACGTATGGCACAAGCAAATAAACAAAGTGATAATGTTGTTGATATGGTCAACAGTCCACCGCATTACAATCAAACAGGTATTGAATGTATTCATGCTATCTCTGCAGCTACTGGTGATGGCTTCAAATATTATCTGCAAGGTAATATACTGAAGTACTTGTGGCGATTTGACTACAAGGATAAACCTGTAGAGGATTTAGAGAAGGCCAGATGGTATCTAGATAAGTTGATTGAAGAGGTAATGGCAGATGCGAGTTAAGATGTTCATCACCATTGATATTGACGATGAAGAGTATCCCGTCCCTGCTGATGGGCAGGTGGGCGAGGAATTAGAAGAAGGCATCCAAGAATACTTTTATGATATTGAAGGTGCTAACATTAGAAACATAAGAACGATTACGGAGTAAAGAGATGATTAGTAATACATTACCTACAGACTACCAGAACTTCATAGCACTGTCACGCTATGCAAGGTGGAAAGAAGATGAACAACGAAGGGAGACATGGGGTGAAACTGTCAAGCGATACTTTGATTATATGGCTAACCATTTGTCTACTAACAATGGCTATAAGCTACCAGATACATTGAGGTCTGAACTGGAAGAAGCTGTACTCAATCAGTCTATCATGCCTAGTATGAGGGCATTGATGACTGCTGGGCCAGCATTAGACCGTTGCCACGTAGGTGGATACAACTGTTCATATGTACCTGTGGATAGCCCACGTGCCTTTGATGAGACTATGTACATCCTTATGTGTGGCACAGGTGTTGGCTTTAGCGTTGAACGTCACAACATTGAGAAGCTGCCTATTGTAAATGAAGAGTTTCATAACACAGACACAGTAATCAAGGTAGGTGACAGTCGTCCGGGTTGGGCCAAGTCACTGAAGGAACTGATTGCTATGCTTTACTCTGGTCAGGTTCCTAAGTTTGACGTATCAGAGGTACGTCCAGCAGGTGCAAGACTGAAGACATTTGGTGGACGTGCATCAGGGCCACAGCCTTTGATTGAATTGTTTGACTTCTGCATTGAGAAGTTCAAGGGTGCAGCAGGTCGTAGACTGTACCCAATTGAATGTCACGACATCATGTGTAAGATTGGTGAGGTGGTAGTCGTTGGCGGTGTACGCCGTTCAGCCCTTATCAGTTTGTCTAATCTTAATGATGACCAGATGGCACACGCCAAGTCAGGTAAGTGGTGGGAGAATGAAGGTCAACGTGCATTGGCTAATAACTCTGTAGCGTACAAGCAGAAGCCTGAGATGGGTACATTCATGCGTGAATGGTTGTCTCTGTATGATAGCAAGTCAGGTGAACGTGGTATCTTCAATCGTGAATCATCCAAGAAGCAAGCAGCCAAGAATGGTAGGCGTGATGCTGAACAGGACTTTGGTTGTAACCCTTGCTCTGAAATTATCCTTCGTCCATACCAGTTCTGTAACTTGTCTGAGGTAGTTGCACGTGAAACAGATACGCTTGTGTCCTTGAAAGAGAAGGTACGGCTTGCTACTATTCTTGGTACATTCCAAGCTACGCTAACAAACTTCCGTTATCTGCGTAAGATTTGGAAGAATAATACAGAGGAAGAACGCTTGCTTGGTGTATCACTGACAGGCATCATGGACTGTGCTGCATTGCATAAAGGTAAAGAGGTAGCCGATACACTTGAGATGCTACGTGTTACTGCCATTGAAGCTAACGCAGCTATGGCGTGGGAACTTGGTATTCAACAGTCTGCTGCTATTACCTGTGTCAAGCCTAGTGGTACAGTATCACAGCTTGTGGATAGTGCCTCTGGTATTCATGCTAGACACAATCCATATTACATTCGCACTGTCCGTGGGGACAACAAAGACCCATTGACACAGTTCTTGATTTCACAAGGCATACCTAGTGAGCCAGACGTAATGAAACCCGACAGCACTACAGTCTTCTCATTCCCTATGAAGTCACCTAAGAACGCAGTGACACGAACAGGTATGACAGCCATTGAACAGCTTGAACTGTGGCTGACTTACCAGCGTCACTGGTGCGAACACAAACCATCAGTCACTATTTCTGTAAAGGAAAACGAATGGATGGCTGTAGGTGCATGGGTGTACAAACACTTTGATGAGGTTAGTGGTATCAGCTTTCTACCATTCAGTGAGCATACATATCAGCAAGCACCTTATCAGGACATTGATGCTGACACATACAAAGAATGGGCGGCTAAGATGCCAAAGAATGTAGACTGGTCTTTGCTTCAAGAGTTTGAGAAGGAAGATACTACATCAGGTGGACGTGAGTTAGCTTGTACTGCAGGTGTCTGTGAAATAGTTGACATTGCCGCAGCATGAGTGTAGTGTGGAAAACAGGTGATGGGTGGGTGCAGCATAACCCACCTGCTCATCATCCAAGCAGAGAAGAATGGTTGAAACAGAAAGAAAAGGAGAAAGAAAATGTTGGACAGGTTAAAAGTAAATAAAGATTACATAAAGTCTGAAGCTGTTTTTGAAGATGGTGATTGGTGGTACTATAGTCCTAGCGGCTATCGTCAACGTGTATCAACACACGCTGCAAAAAACACTAATCGGATGTTTGTAAATGGTAAATACATTCCTTCATCACACCCTTTGCACAAGCCGGGTAGGTACAAATCCCTTGATGATGCTTGGTCACACAGTAAGATTGAAAGCACAGAACAAGGTGATGTGTACGTAATCACAAATAGTGCTTGGCCTGAGTGGGTCAAGGTTGGTAAAGCCAGCATCGCAGAAGACCGCTTGAATGGCTACCAGACATCTTCACCTTTTCGTGACTACAAGATTGTAGCTAAGTTAGCTACTGAAGATAGACATGCAAAAGAACGTGAAATGCACAAAATTTTTGAACACTTTGCCAAAGAACGTAAAGGTGAATGGTTTAAGATTGACACAGTAACAGCAATTAAGTTGTTCAATTACCAAATCAAAGGAGAAAAGATTGCGGCGTAACGGACTAGGAAAGTACGATGCTCCACTGCGTATTCAATACCAGTGGGGCTATGAAGCCTTTAAGCATGGTGGTAGGATGTCTAAGAAGGATAAGAAAAATATCTTTGTTGAGCATCGTCCTAATATGGACACACATACTATGCAAGCACGTGAGTGGCAACGTGGGTGGAACGATGCCTACTATGAGCAGCTAGAAGAGGTACAGTTTAATGAGGCTAGAGGAAGAAGCTAAACAGTGGATGAAGGAGAGATATATGAGTGACATTACAGCAACAGAATATCAAAACAAAGCAGCAGAGACTGCCATCTTCCCTAAAGAAAAAGCCCTTGAGTATTTAACTCTTGGGCTTGCTGGTGAGGCTGGTGAGATTGCTAACAAAGCTAAAAAGCTAATACGAGATGGTGCAGACAGGGAAGATTATCACGCTAAGTTAAATGCTATAGGTCACGAATTAGGTGATGTGTTGTGGTACTGCGCAATGCTTGCTAGAGAAGTGGATATGAATCTTGGTAGAATCATGAAAGACAACTTAGAGAAACTAGCCGACAGGAAAGCTAGAAATCGCCTACAGGGTGATGGAGATAATCGCTAAAAATTAGGGGGCTTAATTGCCCCCTTTTATTTTATCTTCCTATTATTGACTTTACACCTGATCTTATTTGAGATGCATAGTTGTTTAACTCCATCCAATCGTCAACAGTTTCTGGTTCTTTTCCCTCATAATCTTTTTTGTACTGTTTCATTGCAGCAATACGAGAGTATGGCGACATTCTTTTAAACTTATTCATAAGAGCAGCCTTACCACTTTGGTCATCTTTCACTTTTGCAAAGTTATAAAGTAGGGTTTTAGTGCTACTAATATATTGACGAATACCATTAGCAACCATTTGTTCGTCACCTTTATACTCTTCTCTAAGAGTTTTTAAATACTCATCCATTTCATAATTCATCATTTCGCCCATTTCTTTATTCATGTAGCGATTGAATGATGGCGTATCTGTGCTTGTAGTAAAATCACGATACTTAAATCCCATACGATTTAAATCAAGAACATATTTAGGTGGTACACGTGTAAATGTAGCACCAAACATTACTTTCAAGAAAGGCATAATACGATACTGTGGATCAGCAAATCGTGGGTCTTCCATGTCTGGTTTATCTTCCATCATGTCTGTATATGTTTCAGCAATACGCCCAAGACGCTTTTCAAATGGTCTACTAAAGCCTTCAAAGAAACCATCCACACCATCTTTATAGTCAGGGTCTTCATTATAATCCTTCTTACGCTGAATCATATCTCCACGTAATTCAAGATCACCAAGTTGATAAACAGGCTGAAGATAACCACTAGCTGCTTCACCAAGATATTCACCTAATGTAGCCATGCTATACTTGAAACCAAGATCATCGCCACCTGTTTCAATAGCTTTGAACAAATCCTCTGTGATTTTTGAAATAGCACCTGAACCACGGAAGTTTGCACCAGTAAAACCCTCTAATAGTTCTTGTGTGTCAATTTTAGTTGGAATAGGTCTATCATCTGTATACCGATGAATAACTTCACCAATCAAAAGATAAGGTGTAAGTGGGAAGTAAGGACGTGCATCAAACTCATTTCCTTTACCATCCTGCAACATATACCATTCAGAACCCGCCATACCATTTTCGGGATCACGAAGAAGATAGCCAAGACTAATCATAGGCAATCCACCAGCAACACCCTCTGCAAGCTGACGATACATACCATCAGTTATTTGTTGACCACGAGATTTTTGTAACAACATACGTGTAAGTGCGGTTGCAGCACCTGTAGCATTATAATTGTATGTCATTTCAATTGCTTTAAACATAAACCGTGGGAACGGTATTGCTATAGTTGCACCAGATTTTACAATGAAATTATTAGCAAGTTGAAACAATCCAGTCTTAGGCTGACTTGCATAAGTAAATTCAAGCGCATCATCAACTGCTTTAGCAATCATGTCTTGTGAAATATTTTCAGTAACGGTTCCTTTTTTTAGTACATCAATCATATCAATTCCTTGGTCAAACAATTGACGTTGTATTGATGTAGTGAACGAACCGTTACGATATGCCGCTTCCTGAAAACGGTTTAAGAAGTTTAAAGTTGTTATACCATTTTCCCAAGCATCTAATATTGGTGTTTCTTTTTGAAGCCCATTTGCCTTTGAAGCCATAGATGCTTGACCCGGATTCTTTTTAGATAAGGTATTATTAACTTCAGAATACATATTATAGAATCTAGCTTTTTGTTCAGGTGCTAAGTCAAGCAAAAACTGAGCCATTGTAGCTGAATCTTTTGAGTTAAAGAATGTGTTTGATACTTGAGCAAGTGTATTTTTAAATCCAAACTTTTTATTTGGATTGATTGCAGATTCAAAACCATAAACAAGTGTATCAACACCAGACCGCATCACCTGTGAAATATTGTTACGCACAGCAGTAGCTACACCACTAACAAGTGTTAAGCGGCGAATGTCTTCCAGTCTACGAAAAGTACTACTTAGTTTATCTGTAACAGCGGCTTCTGCTTCTTCTGCCATTTCTCCTGCTGTTTTAATTCTACCAGCACGTCCTATAACACGGCTTAGTTGAGATAAACGATTAAGTTTTTGACCAGCTTTACTTGCATCAGCAAACATTACAGCGGCTATTTCTCTACGAGTAATACCATATTTGCCTAATAATTGTGCAACTATATCATCAGATTCGTTATCTGCTGTGTTTTTAAGAATAGTAAGCATACGTTCACTTACCATTTCACCGGGTTGCAGTTTTGATGTTAAATCACTAAGCTGTCTTTTTGTTAAAGGATTTCCTGTAAGTTCATCTGTTAATTTAATTGTTCCATTTTTAACGCCTTCAAACAATTCAGCAGTAGAAGCGACTACACGTTCAAATGTATTAACACTCATAGCGGGATCAATGAAATCTGTATCTGAAACTTCCACTTCTTTATACAAACCGTTAGCGTCTTCAGATTCACGAATAAATTTAGAATTGATTTCTTTTACTTTACCATTCTTGTGACGTATAATAGCCTCTTTACCATAGGTGTCTTCAATGGATTTAGCTAAACGCTCACGAATATCTGTTGAAGTTTGACGTAGTTTCTTTTGTGTTTCTTTTGCTGCTTTAAGTTGCACCTCTTTTTGTACCTCAAGTGCAGAAGTTAACTCACCTCTTGTAACTTTATCAACACGAGTTACAGCATTTTTAGTAGAAAGACCAGAAACTACACCTGCGGTTGCAGCAGCTAAACCAGCTACCGCTGCAGTTCGCTTGTAGTCAATGCTATCTCTAGCACCCATTTCAATTTCCATCTGCTGTATAGCAACGTCTGTACCTGCAGAGGCAACAGCCTCAATTGCAGCACCAGTACCTGCAGCTTTAAGTATTGCAGATTTTAGACTAGCACCAGAAGCTGATGCACCAAGACCAACTAACTTACCTGCACCCGCTGACAATGCGGTAGTAGGATCAGATATAGCAGCAAGAACATTAACACCTACTGTTTCACCAATCTCTCCAATCATTTCAAGAGTTGACATACCTTCATAACGCTTAGAACCAAAAAGGCCAGCCATTTCGTCTGCACGTTGGTACACACGTAATGCTCTGGCCCGTTGTTCTGCATATATGTTGGCTTGCTCTGCTGCCTTATCATCACCTTTTTCGGCTGCAGCACGAGCATCATTTTCTTTTTGTTCTAGTTCTTTTAACCACGCAATTTCAAAACCAGCGTCCATAGAGTTGCCAGTCATCATGCGCCACTTATCCATATACTGTTCAAGTATTTCTTCATTATTTATTTCATCACCACCAAAAAGGTAGCCACTGAAGAAATCAGGAAGACGTTCATCCGCATCAATATCATAACGATCTTTTAAATGCTGCTTAATATCAGCCATAAGTTCTTCGTCTTGTTCCATTTCTTTTCTGGAACGAGGACCACGAGGTTCTACAGGCTCTTGCGCTAGACGTTCTTCTGTTGATACAAGTTTTGGAGGCTCTGGTTTCTGAGTTTCCATAACATATGAATCATCAGCAGGTTCAATGCCTTCGTTTATTACGTTTACTGTTGCTGCTGAAGAAGCGGGTTGTTGCACACTAGGTGCTAATGTCCCTGATGAAGACACATAATCATCATCAGCTTCTTCAATCCTTGTTGATACTGCTGCCATATTAAAATCCCGGAAGCATTAAGAAATCATCTGCACCAAACTCTGGGCCAAGATATACACCACTTACATTTTGACCTGCCGCCTTCCAAGCATATATAGTACCAACCTGCATAGAGGTTTTATCTAATTGACCATCAATTACAGGTGCTTTATTTTTTGTTGCAAAAGGAAGATTAGCAGATACAAAACCATATAATTGATTTTTACCAGATAGTTTTTTAGTTGTACCTGTACTATTAAAATAATTAGTAGCATTTGTTAATGCTTCAGAAAAAGCATCTCTTGAATCTTGTAATTTCTCCGGGGTAGTTTTAAAATCTGGTGTTCCATCTACATTTATTTCAAAACCTTTGTTAGTTGCTGCTTTAGCTAAAGCATCTTTTAAATACATTCTACCAGCCGTATCGTCAAGACCGCCTAAATCCGCTATTTCTGCTTCCGTTTTTTGTAGAGTTAGCCGTGCTTGTTTCATAGCTAAATCTTCTTTTTCTTTTTCTCTTACATATTCCTGTTCAGAAAGCATAGTACCAGTAGTCTTAGCTGTACCAAGACCTGAACGATCCATTTGCTTTTCAATCGTTGGCATAGCAAGACTTTCTTCGGCTTTGGCACGAATATCCATTTTATCAAAGAATAGTCCAGTACCCATCTGTTTTCCACCGCGAATATAAGCAAGGTCCATAGGATCAGTGTACATTTTAGCTACATCTGAAGCACTGTATCCCATTTGATTAGCTTTATCAAAAATAAGTTTTGGTGCATCTTTTCCAAGAACAGTAGACTTTTGTAATTCTTCAACCATACTACGAGCAGCAGTAATGCTACCACCCATTTTTTCAAGATAAGCCCCAGCCACATCATATGCAGTTGCACCTTGTGGCAAAGTACTGGTATCAACAAAACGTGCCAAGTCCTTAACGGTATCTTCATACTCTTTTAGGTCTTTTCTATATCTAGCACTTTCTTGCTCTTCCCTAGCCCTCATATATTTCTTGGCATTTGACAATTCTTCCATGTTCATGTCAATGTTTTGACGAACACCTCTTTCAATGCTTGTCGCTAGACCAGTAAGTAATCCTGTACCAAACGCACCCATTACGATCTCCGTGCCATTAAGCCTTTAGGCTCTTCTTTAGATACTTCAATTTCTTCAACAGTCTCTTCAGCTTCTTCTGCCATATCCATATCTTCAGTTTCTTCTTTTAGTTGTTGAAGAACACGTGCTTTTTTAGCACCACTAAGTTTTTTCTTATCGGGATTTTCTGTACCCTTTTCATATTCAATACCTGCGCTATCTGCAAGGAACATAATCATTTCCATAATTACAGGAGTTACCATTATGCCAACATCAACAGAGTGAATACCATCCATAACGCTTTTTACTTGCATTACGTTTGCTACATCAGCTACAGAAACACCCATTTCAAGAACATCAATAATTTGATCCATAAATTCTTCAGTAGTCATGCTACGCATATAATACTGAATAGCTTCATCTACAGTAGGATATTGAGGTGGACTTTGCCAAGGACGTGCGCCAAGTTCAGCCGTAAGAGACTGACCCGGTACAGGCGCATCAAATGATCTCATTATATCAAGAGCCATCTTCTTCCATCCTTCTTTGACGTATAGCCTTTACGTGAGCAGCAACACGAGACATTGGCTGTGACATATCTTCTTCTTGTGGTTTAGGCATTGCTTTAGGCGCAAGTAAGCCACCAAGAGTTTTAGGCTTTGGTGCTTCCGTCATATCTATTTTAAGACTGTTATATGCTGCAACAGCAGGATTATACTGTCTGGACATTTAATCTACCTTTTTTCTTTTCAACTACTAAATCCATTAACTTTTTAGTTGCCCATTTTAATGGTGGCACTTTAGATATTAGTTTAGCATATTTTTCACCGTGTGTCTCGTATAAAGTTTTAAACCAAGATGGTGCTTGATATTGTAACCATGTACGGAATATAAACCACCGCATATCTTCTTGACCATATACTTCACGTGCAACCCAACACAAGCCGCCACCCATTAGCCAAGCACTACCTAATGTACCAATTAAGCTACCAATAGCATTACCTGCAGCAGTAGAAGATTGTTCTTTAGCGACATCGCCACGTGCTTTAGCGTCTAGTTCTGCAATAGCCAAGGCATTGTTACGGTCAATCTGATTCTCTGCAGATGTCCATGCCCACTCCATTGTGTCAGCATAGTAGTTCCACAGATTGTCATATGCATTTTTACTAATATCCAGAATAGCTGAAGCATTTAATTCATTAGCACGATTGATAGCTGCTGTATCTGCTGTAGCAATCTGTCTACGCCATTGAGCATTAGCCTGTGCAATCACAAGCTGATTCTGTGCATTGAACTGGTCACGCTGGTTATTTAATTCAGCATTGAAACGTGCAATTGTATTTGTCTGACCTGCATTAAACTGTGACTGTGCGTTCTGCTGTGTAGCATTGAACTGCGACACTTGGCTAGACAGATTAGCAAAGAACTGGTCAACCTGATTCTGGCTAGATGCATTAAACTGACGTGCAGCATTTTGTGCAGCTTGGTCAGTAAACAATGCCTGTGTACGCTGCTGTGCCTTGAACAGTTCAGTCTGCTGGCGGTTAGACAAGTTAGCCATGTCAACCTGCAAGAAGTTCTGTGCGTTTTGTACTGCTGCTTGTTGACGATTGTTCAGGTTAGCCGTATCAAGCTGTGCCAATGCAGCAGCTTCAGCCATTACAAGAGCCTGTGTATTAGACAAGTTCTGCAGATTCATTGTATTAGCAGCACGTGAGTTCTCTAGCTGTACCTGTTGCTCTGCTGTAAAGTTCTGGTTGGCAATGTCACTAATCTTACTAGCGTTCATTACCTTTGCTTGGAATGTCTGGTCAAACTCTTGACCCATAAACCTAGCACGTTGCTCTGCAGCCAGCATTGCTGATTGCTGCCTGTTTGACAGGTTCTGTGATTCAAACCTAGCTACTGTAGCTGCATCTGCCTGTGCAATAGGCAATGCGCTTTCCATAGCAGCTTGTACAACGGCCTGACCAGCAAGAGATGATGCACCTAGCCCACGAGCAGCCATAGCCGCTGTAGCTGCCCTCATAGCCCCTGCAGCCCATGCTGGTGGTTGACCACCCTGAAACTGCTGCATCAAGCCATCAAGCTGTGTAGCCACCATAGTCTGTGCTGATGGATTAGCTGTAGCTGCAGCAGCCTGTGTCTGTGCTGTAAGTGCAGCAGCTTTAGCAGCATCAACACCTGTGCCACTAACTAATTCACCTTGCTGTATTTGACGTTGTACTGGATTGTTAATAAGGACAGCGTTACCCTGTGCAGCTTGCAGGTTGCCTACAGATGAGGCAGTCTGCTGTGCAGCAGTAAGCTGTGAACGTGGGTCTTGTGGGTTAGCTTGTGCAGCTTGAGTAGCGTTCATTGCGCTGTCTACAGCAGGTGCTGCAGTTGCTGCTTGCATTGTGTTTGCTTGTGATGTTGTAGGCTGCTGTGCTTGGGCAGTTAGTGCCATAGCTGTAGGTGTAGCTACCTGACCATACAATGTGCCAGTACCCGGCATGACATATTGAGACGGGTCAAATGTTTGGTCAATTGTTTGTGCTACAGTTTCACCACCAACTGGCACACCCGGTGCATACATTTGCTGTACACTAAAGTCTGTTACACCCGGTCCTGTACCTGAAGGAGTAGGCTGTGTGGCAATTGGTGTGCCAGTTACGCCTGTGACACCTGTAGTGGGTACTGTAGGTGTTGTAGTTTGTGTGCCTGTAGGGGCTGGTGCATACATTGGATTTACTTTTGGCTGCATACCACCCGGTAAGTATGCACCCGGCAGCGTACTTAACAGACCGCCTGTCTGCATCTTCTTAACTACACCACCTTTAGCCATCTGCATAGCTTTGTTGGTGTACATATCCATCTGCTGCTGTTGGGCTGGGTTAGTAGCCAAGTAGTCTTGGAACCCTTGCATATCACCTTGATAGCCCATAGACCGTGCTATCTTTTCCATGCCACTAGGCTTAAATGCTTTGA
>Ga0208428_1000626_pt1 | contig 15939 bp, 26 predicted proteins | sample DEB08_DNA_11_FD_184535 | JGI IMG/M metagenome (GOLD analysis project Ga0208428, IMG submission 184535) | Aqueous microbial communities from the Delaware River and Bay under freshwater to marine salinity gradient to study organic matter... | ecosystem: Environmental > Aquatic > Marine > Coastal ... | reverse complement strand
AGGACGCTGGCACGTCGGCTGGTGCACGAGACAAACAACGCTCTCACGCTGGAGCAGGCACGCAGTCGCGTCAGGCATCAACTTGGGCAGTGCGGCGTGAGAAGCCGCAAGTCTCCGCAATGCAAGCGAGCAGCACGCAAGGCCGGTGACGTGCCGAAGATGCCACGTTCGCAAGCTGAACCGTGGACGCCGCACGAGCTAGGCGTGACAGGCACGGTTGGCATCCTGTCGGATATCCATGTGCCATACCATTCCGAGGTGGCTCTAGCTGCTGCGGTTGATTACCTGAAAACCATCGGCATCGACTGCCTGCTACTCAATGGGGACGTTGCAGACTTCTACACAATCAGTCGCTGGCAGAAAGACCCAAAGAAGCGAGACTTTCGTGGCGAGCTGGATGCCGTTATAGGGACGCTGGCTTGGCTGCGAGATCAGTTTCCCGATGCGTCGATTGTCTACAAGGTTGGCAACCACGAGGAGCGGTGGCAGCACTGGCTGTGGCAGCACGCTGCGGAAATCAGCGACCACCCAAGGATGCGGCTCAGCGAGTGGCTGGAGTTTGATGAGCTTGGCATCGAGCTAGTTGACGAGCAGCGGCCAGTGCTGGTTGGCAAGCTGCCAGTGATGCACGGCCACGAGCTGCCGAAGGGGCTCACCAATCCGGTGAACATGGCTCGCGGTGCTTTCCTGCGAACGCTGCACACGGTGCTGGTTGGACACGGCCACAGGACGAGCGGCCACGCCGAGTCCAGCATGTGGCACGACGAGGTGTTCTGCTGGAGCCAGGGTTGCCTCTGCGACCTGACCCCTGAGTACGCACGCATCAATCGCTGGAACCACGGGTTTGCAGTTGTCACGGTGGACAAGGACGGTACGTTTGACGTGGACAACTTACGCATCTCGAAACAGGGGAAGGTTCGCAGCTCATGACATACGAAGAAGACATGGCAGGGACGACGCTGGACGAGAAGAACGCAGCATTGAGGCAGGCAGTAGAGCGGCGGCTATTCGCCAGCCAGGACGACGAGCATCCGGTGCTGGCTGATCCAGAGGACGAGTCTGACGATACCGAAGACCCGATTCATGAGTTTCGCGGCGGCTGGACCGCAGACCTGCCGATCTCCAGCTTTGCAATGCATCAAAGCACCAGCAGATTCTTGCAGCTGCTGGATGAAATTGCCGAGATGCACCGCAGCAAATCACGCGATTACGGCAGCGAGGACGATCCGCTCGCGAATATCCGGCATGGTGCTGATCTGGTGGATATCGAGCCGTGGCGTGGCTGCATGGTTCGCATTGCCGACAAGGTGCAGAGGTTGAGAACGTACTGCAAGACCGGCAGGCTGGTGCACGAAGGCGTGGTGGACACGCTCAAGGACTTGGCAGCCTATAGCCTGCTGGCGATCGTGCTGCACGAGGAGACGCTTGATGAATGACCCAGACGCTCTGCACTGGCTCACCAGCGACGACATCGCACGCATGACGCACAGAGCTAGGCAGGCAGGGCAACCCGGCTGGACAGGCACGAGCGGCACGCTGGCCGCTGACGTGATGCGTCTGCTGGGCGAACGCCAGAGGCTGCTAGTCAAGCTGGCTCACGCTGAGCAGTCGCAGGACGCGATGCACTGGCGTGATTGACCCTGGGGCGGCTGGCTGATGCGAGGCGTGTCCCCTCCGCTGAACGCTCGCCAGCCCGTCCCTGGGTTGCTCTTGGTTTCCTTGGCGGTAGAATCCTGGCATGAACCTAACCGCAGACAATCGGACGCTGATTACCGCCAGGCAAGCCGCCGAGCTTCTCGGCCTCTCAATGGTGCGAGTGCGTCAGCTTTGCCGATCTGGCCGATTGTGGAGCCTAAACGTCAGCAATCGTATGCGGATGCTAGACGCCGCCGAGGTGAGGCGGTTTGCGGAAGATCGTGAAAACGCCCGTAGTTCTGGCACTTTGCCAGGGCCACCGCCTGGAGGATTTGCTCCCGGCTGATTTTTCAAGATTTCCTTGTTGACATGCTCTACCGATGCCGATAGGATACCTAGCAGACGTGAGCGAGTGACTCACGCAGGACACAAACCCAAAGGCCAAACGATGAGCAAAGGCACCACAGTCATCTGGGCAACGACGAGCCACAAGCATCTCCGCACTTTGGTTCGCATAACAAACGAAACTCGCGTTGGTATCAAACAACAGTGGTGCTGGTTTGCGGATGCCAGCATTGCAGGCAGCATCTTAGATGGCACCGTGTTGGCTCAAGAGGCTTACATGGCAGGCAGAATCATCAAGGTGCTGACAAGCCAGTTGCACCATTATATGGACGACGGGTTAGTGTACGCCGCATGACTACACACACGCCCGGCGGCAGGGACGCCGCCGGGTTTTCACAGGGAGGTGAACCATGAGCACAGACATGCTCGCAATCGTGATTGAACTTTGTATCGGAATCCTGCGGCTGATAGAGGCCGCATACAATTGAGAGGCTGAGATGGACGCACACGAGCGAGAGGGAGCCGCTGCGGTGGCTGGTGTTATGGAACTGCATGGCGGTGCGAGTCCTGGCTACTGGGACGGTACACGCCGCAGGTGGAGCGAATGCGATACGGTGCTATTTCGCCATAACGGCGACACGTTTCGCGGTTTTGTTGTAGCTGCGGACTATGGGAGTCAGCGCGACAGCTACACGGTGAGATACCACGTTGCCGGTGGAGGCAGCGAGGTGGTGAGGGTTTTGGATCGTGACATTCTTATCTATTGAGAGGTGACAAATGACTGGTCTCACAACAACTGAGCCGCAACGCGGCTTGGCACTGAGCAGCTTCGATGATGCGTTTCGGTTTGCTGGCATGGTGGCGAAAAGCGATTTCGCACCGAAGGACTTTCGAGGAAAGCCAGAGGCGTGCCTCTTGGCGATCCAGCACGGTGCAGAGCTAGGGCTCACGCCGATGCAGTCTCTGCAATCTATAGCAGTCATCAACGGCAAGCCGAGCATCTACGGCGATGCCGCCAAAGCCTGCTGCCTAGCATCTGCGATCTGCGAGTACATCCGCGAGACGGTGACAGGCGATGGTGAGCAGATGGTGGCGACGTGCGTTGCCAAGAGGCGTGGCAACGCTGAGCCGACTACGGTGAGCTTCAGTGCGGCTGACGCCAAGAAGGCTGGCTTGTGGGGGAAGTCTGGGCCGTGGACGCAGTACCCGAAGCGAATGTTGCAGATGCGAGCCAGAGGGTTTGCGTTGCGTGACGCCTTCGCAGACGTTCTGCGCGGCCTCGTGACTGCCGAGGAGGCTCAGGACTACACGCACCATGAGACGCCCGTGGTGAGCCAGCCAGAGGCTCAGACGGCTAAGGCTGATCCAAAGCCGCCGACGGCAAATGAGGCCGCGATGGCGAAGGCCAGGGCCGCGATCACTACGGCAGACACGCCAGAGGATTTGCGTCGGTTTGCTTTGGCGGTGCACGCTCGCCAAGACGACGGGTTCTATGACGCCGAGCAGGCAGCCGAGCTGCTCGACATGCTGGACGAACGAGCCGACGCACTGGCACCAGCAGAGGAGGTGACAGCATGAGCGACGTTTTAAAGCTGACAGCCTCGCAGATAGGCAACCGCATCTGTGCGTCAGGAATGCTAGAGCTTGGCCTCCACGTCCAGAGCGAGTTGCAGCACATGCGATACCTGCGAGACGAGGTGGCAAAGTTGACTGCCGAGGTGAAGCTGCTCAAAGACCAGCTACCACCAGAGGCAAAGGCTGCGGCGGCTAAAAAGCTGCACGAGGCGTGGCTCAGGCACACACAGAGCAGCGGTGGCGGCAGGCGTGCACCGGCGATATCTGACGGCTAACGCGGCAACGTGTCGCACCCCCAGCGGCACCATCAGGTCAGGGATTTTTCCGGTGTTTGATCTGACGCCGCTGGGGTTTTTTGACTCAGGACCGGCACGCCATTGCCGTAGCGACAGTCTCTTCCTGTGCTGTTGCAGTGGTCGCCTAGCCAGTGGTGGCGAGTAACGCTGGCAGTTGTCGAGTAGGTAGCCTTTTATACGGCGGCAACCGCTGGCCCAGCGTTACAGGGCTAATACACAACCTTGCTTCTAGGAGGCCAAGGATGGCAAAGGTTTGTCTGACGCTACCTGAGTGGTCTGTGGTGGTAGATGCTGCGTGGCTGCGGATTGTCGCGTCTGCCGTCAAAGGATTAGACGCTGCCACAACGTACAAGCGGAGCATGGCAGAGAGAATCAGCGAGGAGATTACTGGAGCGGCTGGCGAGATGGCCGTTGCCAAGTGGTCTGGCCGGTTTTTTGTTCCGAGCGTCAACACGTTTCACCGTGTACCTGACTGCCTTGGCAATGTAGAGGTTCGCAGCACGAGGCACAGCGACGGCCATCTGATCGTCAGGGATAATGACGCAACAGACAGGCGGTATGTGCTGGCGATTGTTGCCAGTGACGTGACGCTGGCAGGTTGGATAACTGGAGAGGACGCTCGACGGCCAGAGTGGCGACGAGCCAGCCAGAGGAGTAACCGCCAAGCATGGTGGGTTCCGCAGAGCAACCTGCTAAGAATGGATGTGTGGTGATTTGCTACAATGAACGCACGGCCTGCTAGCCGTATCTTCCCGCCATTGTGGCGAGAGATCAGCAATAAAAAACGTCCGGCTGTAGCAGCAGCTAGTGGCGAGCCGGGTGACTGATCTCCCCGGCTCGCCCAGGACGCTTTCAGGAGTTAGAGACATGGCCGGAGAATGGGTAAAGATTCGCCGTGGCCTTCGGCAGCATCCAAAAACGATTCAAGTCGCGCGGCATCTCGCCGTAAACCGTGCCTTCATTGCCTGGTGGTCCGACCCAGTGCAATACGGATGCCGTCACAGCGTCACGGAAATCGTCACGTTTGCGAACGTGACGCGCGTCACGGTGTGTGCGCTCGTTGAGTTGTGGTGCGTGCTGAACGAGGTGATTGGCGAGGATTGCCACGTCGCAGGAATGACCATCACAGACATCGACGACATGGTTGAAGTTCCTGGGTTTGGCGAGGCTCTCTTGGCGGTTGGGTGGGTTGCCGAAAACGACGAAAAAGGCCTGTTTTTCCCGAACTTTCTTGAGCACAACGTGCCGCAGAAAACTCGGCCAGAGGCAAAGACACCTGCTCAACGAGCCAAGGAATATCGCGAGCGAAAGAAACAATCCGAGGCGCGTCACGCGCGTCACGAATCGTCACGCAGAGAAGAGAAGAGAAGAGAAGAGAATATAATTACCACGACGCCGACCTCAAACGGCGCAACTACCAAGGCGAGCAGCAAGCCAGCAGAATCGTCAGCGTCGTCTGATTTTGTCTCGGACGATCCCAGAGAGTGCTGGGAGGCCTTCAGGGACGCCTGGACGGCCTGCAAGCGTGCTGCACCTCTTGGGACAGCCTTAAACGCTATCGACCCGCCTAGGGCCTATCTGGACCTCTGGCGAGCTGGTGACGCAAAGGCGGCTCTAGCGGCTCTCAGTCAGCTAGGCGAATGCCGGTTCTTTGAGAAGCCGATCAGCCTTTCACAGTTTCTCAACGTGTGGCCGAAGATTGAGGCTGGCGGCTACCGCGAGCGGAAGGGTTCCACGAGCAGCAAGGCTGACGACAAGCCGCCACCTGAGCGGTGGCTCGACAACTACCAGCCAAGCAACTACCGGCGACCACGCGAGGTGATGGAACTGGCTTCCAAGATGAAGAGGGCCGAGTGATGGCAATCCGCAGCAATGACGAAGTGTGCGAACTGTGCCTCCAGCAGGCGTGGCGTGACGATATCAACGACCGCACACGCTGGGTGCTTGAGTTGGCAGCCAAACGAATCAACCGATTGAACCGCCGGTGCCTGCGGCTCAGTCATCAGCTAGAGGTGGAAGAGGCACGCAAGGAGGCGACAGAATGTCACTGGTTTCAGAACTGGCTGCACGGCCTGATTTCGAGAGCATATGGAACAGCGGCATCAGCCTGGCTGACATTGCTCTGCGGCTGGGATGCAATCGTCAGACAGCACAGAAGGCTGCAAGAAAACTTGGCCTCGTGCATCCGACGGTACTGGAAATGAGAGCGATGGATCGTGCACCAAGCGAGGCCGAGGAACTGCTCAGCCAGGAATCGCTTGATCTGGCACCGACAGTGGCGGCTCGTGCCGAGTTGATAAAGCAGGAACTGTTTGACTCGATGCGTGAGGGACGACCATCGAAGTACACACTGCGGCGGTATAGGAAGAAGAGCCGATGAATGCACAGGTGCGAGCAATCGCCGCTGATCCGCAGTTCCTCGTGATGTTTAATCAGGGAATGTACCGCAAGGAACTGGCCGAGCATTACGGCTGCAAGCCAAGGACTATCGGCCAGGTCTACGAGTACATGGGGCTCACCGGCATTGCTAAGGAAGACCGTGCACCGACTCCAGAGGAGGAGACGCTCAGCATGTCCTCGCTGGAACTGGCACCAACTATCGCAGCTCGTGCCAAGGTTGCTAGGGAACTGTACTTGCAGAAGCTCAGAGACGAGCCTCTACTTGTTACCCAGAAACGGGTGCAAGAATGGCGAGCAACGCAGCTCTGACGTTCACGGTGCGAGGCAATCCGGTGCCGCAACCAAGGGCACGAGTGACGGCTCGTGGCAAGTTTGCACATGCCTACACGCCGAAGGCTCATCCTGTGCACGACTACCGCAAGGCGATTGCGGTTGGTGCGGCTGCGTTTCCGGCCATGTGTGGTGAACTATCAGAGCAACCAATCAGCGTGACAATCAAGCTGACATTTGAGCGTCCACCATCGCACATGAACAAGTCAGGCATAAAGGCAACTGCACCGAGGCTGCCAAAAGCTGACGTGGACAACGTGGCGAAAGCGGTGCTTGATGCTATCAACGGCGTTGCCTGGCACGACGACAGCCAGGTTGCGGAACTGATCGTGCGGAAATCCTACGGCACTGCTGGTGCCACTGAGGTGACGATTGCCGAGCTTCCTTGAGACCTTCGACCTGCACTGGCGTGAGAAGCTGGCCTTTCGTGCGGAGACATTCCGCAAGGCTATTGAGCTGCTACAGCAGCGACCGCACCAGCACGTCATCTGCGAGACTGGTTGTATGCGTGTCGAGCCGACGCAAGAGGCAGCCAAGAATGATGGCAGCAGCACGATGCTGTGGGACGCATACGCCAACCACAGCGACGGCGTTGTCTACTCGTGTGAGCTAAGCCATGAGGCGGTGCACATGGCCGCAGAACACGTCAGCGACAAGGTGACGTTTTTCGTTGGCGATTCTGTGCAGCGTCTTAGGCTGGTGCCACGGCCAATCGACCTGCTCTATCTAGATTCGTTCGATCTGAGCTGGCAGAACCCGCATCCATCTGCGTTGCACCACTTGGAAGAAATGGCGAGCATCTCTCCCATGCTGAAGCCAGGTGCGTTGGTGCTGATTGATGACTGCGGACCAGATGGCGGCAAAGGGCTTTACGTTGCAAACTGGCTGCACCGCGTCGGTGCAAAGCCAATCCTGCGACACTACCAGTACCTGTGGCAGATGCCGTGAAACTAGATATCGCACAAGAGCTGCACGACCTGGCTGAGCGTGACGACGTTGACGAGCCAACAAGGGAAACGGCTGCAAAGCTGGCTGGGTATGAAGCGAACCGAGTCACGCAGCGAGCGGATAGATATTCGCCAGACGATGTGCATCCTGTCGATGACGAATGGCGAGAGCTGTTTGATGAGGTGACAGCAGAAGGAACGAAGCGTGCTGCCGACATGACGATTGTTGTCTGCGGCATGGCTCGCAATATCGCAGGCGTGTTGCCTGTGACGTTTCACCGCATTGGCGAGATAGTCAAAAACTTTGGTGACTACGGCGTGGTAGTCATCGAGAACGATTCGACTGATGGCACTAAGCAGGTGCTAGAAAAGTTTGAAAAGGAGAACCCCGGCCATGTTATTTGCGACTGTCAGAACTACGGTTGGAAACATCTGCACGGCTTTGAGCCAGAGCGTGTCGAGCGGTACGCGATGCTGCGGAACAAATATCGTGAGATTGCCAGGGATCACTGGCCGCACGCTGATGCTGTTTTGTGTGTTGACTTGGACTGCTGGGGTGGCTGGAGCGTCCCAGGTCTGCTCAACGGAATCGGGTGGCTGCACCGCTACAAGTCAGCAGCGTGCATGTCGTCAATCAGCCTGTTCGAGCATCACTTCTTTGCGGACGGTGCTGCGTGGGGCCATTACGATACCTGGGCGTTGCGTGTCCACGGTTGGGAAGAGGGTATCAAACCGTGGAAGTCGCTGTGGCTCCCGCCTGCGGGTTCGCTGCCGGTGAATGTATACTCGGGCTTTGGGGCCGCTGCGCTATATCGGCCAGCGGCCTTTTATGCTCACGAGTATTCAAGCGACAGCGGTGACATTGAGCACGCAGGGTTGCATCGCTCGATGATTGCAGACGGCTGGGATATCTACCTGAACCCGTCGCAGCGTTCACTCATGGTCTGGCTCACGGATGATGCCGATGCGAGGAAACACGACGGCGATTGACGTGCAGATGCTCAGGATGCAGTGGTCTAGCCACTCGTCTATGGCATCTATTTGCATGTTCTGGACGGTCAGCCGCGATCAGCTCATCAGGCTGCGTGACGTGTACCAGCTACCAAAGCGGCACGACAGGCGAGCCAGGAAAAAGCCCGAGCGAGAACCTGAACCGAGCCGAGCTGAACAGCGAGCATCCAAGGCAACGCTCAACCTGGCACCAAAGGTGGCGAAGCGAGCCGCGATGGTGCAGGCAACGTGGTCTGACGCCACTCGCCAGGCTCGTCACTGGCACAAGCCGCAGCTATTCATTGTGCCGCCTGCTGGTATCGACATCGAGCCAGAACCGGAATCTGAGTGACTGCAAGGGTGCGAGGCGATTTGAGATGATGCGGAAAAGGAGAGCCGAAACGATGAACATTTTTGAGAAACTCAAACTGCTGGCCGAGTGGTCGCCGCTGCTCACGTTTGCACAGGAACTCGCCTCAGAAGAAGACATGCACGCGAAGGCCGTCATCGTCTCCGAGGCTCTGGAATGGGTTGCTAGCCGCACCGAGATGGAATGGGATGACGAGCTGACGAGCCTGCTCTCAGATATCCTCGTCAGCGAGGAAGGCGAGGCACTGGTGCGATGGATTCTCGACAAGATGCAGGTAGAAAACAATGACGATTGAGCCAATGCAAATGCTTGCAGTGCTGGCCGCTGCTGCTCTATTGCTTGCACCATATGTGCCAGCCGTCATCAAACGGCTGCGAGCCGCTGTGGCGTCATTGCCTTCGGTGCCAGCCGCCAAGGATGGCATCGGCACCGATGACCTGACAATGGTGCTTGATCTTGCCAACCGCCTGCGGCGTGACGGCAACGAGCCAGCCACAGAACTCGCCAAGCAGCTACTCGACGCCATGCTCACGGTGCAGAAATGAACATGCGAACGATCGCGGCTCTAGGGATTCTCTACATTGCGTTCGCTGGCATGCCTGACATCAAGCTGCCAGACATCACACCGCAACCAGTAACGCCAGCAGTCAAGGAACCTACCGTGCTGATGCAAAATGCCGTCGCTGACGTTGCGGAAATCTGCGAGTCAATGGAAGCGTTTGATCGGCTAGTTTGGATGGCGACATGGGAAGACGCGGCCACCATCATCGCTGGCGAAAATGACGACGTTGAGGTGACGTTTGAAAACACGCTGGGTTTTCGTGCGTTTATCTCGTCAGTATTTGACGTTGCATGGCGTAGGCTCGCCAATGCCAGCGGCAAATACCGTGGACTAGATGCCGCAGTTGAAAAGGCTTTCAACACGATTCTCGGCAACGAGGTTCGGCCATTCTCGGAGATGCTGGCCGAGGATAGCGTCGAGCTGTGCGAGGCACTCGCCTGGGCCGGTGCACGAGGTGAGTGATGGCGTGGAATCCTGAGAGCGAATATGCCGCCGGGTTTCGTGGCGTCTACGTTGACGCTGACGCTCGTGAGCGGCTGGTGCAGCTCATTGAGTCAGAGGGCCAATCGGCCGACGGTGGCGAATCCTGCCAACGCTACGGCCTTGTAGGCAGTGGTGCTGGCAAACTCTCCATGCCGTTTCACGTCATCGAGCAAGTCTTTCCTGGCTCGCTGCCAGCATCTGCTCAGGACAGAGGCGACTGCGTGAGCCACTCAACACGCAATGCCATCCTAGGCTCGCTTGCCTGCGAGATAGCAGCAGGGACGGCAGACGAGCAGAGCGGACAGATCGAAGGCGTGCCAGAGCTGCCAGAAGCTGGAAGGCTCGACGGCGTGCTATCCACTGAGGCGATCTACTGGTGGCGTGGACATGGTGGCGACGGCTGGAGCTGCGATCACGCGGCCACGGTTGCGATGCGGCAGAGCGGCATGTGGCTGCGGAAGGACTATCCAGAGGTAGGCATCGACCTGACACGCTACAGCGGCAGGACAGCAGGCAAGTGGGGTTCACGCAACCCGCCTGCGGATATTAAGGCAATCGGCCAGGATCACTTGGTACGCACCACCACGAGGGCTCGCTCGTTTGAGCAGGTGCGTGACCTGCTCGCTAACGGCTACTGCATCTCATCCTGCGGTGGCGAATCGTTCAGCAACAAGCGAGACGAAAACGGCGTTTCCTCTCGCACTCGTGGCGGCTGGGCTCACGCGATGGCTTACCTAGGATGCGACGACAGAGACGAGACAAAGCAGAAATACGGTGACGCGTTAGTGCTGGTGCAGAATAGCTGGGGCAAGCGTTGGAACAGCGGCGGCACTCGCGTGATGGGAACCGGCATCGACATCGCCGCTGGTTCGTTTTGGGCTCGCTGGAGCGACATCCGCAACCGCTACGCTATCGCATTCTCTGGCCTCGCTGGATGGCCTCCGCAGCGGTTTGATCGCTGGTTCAGAGCAGGAGTGTTTTGATGCGTTACATGCTGCCACTGTTGCTGATCGTTGCAGGTTGCAACGCTCCTGGCGTTGTGAATCGTGCTGACATCATTGCAGCCCTTGCCGTGCGATATGCGGCTGCAATCGTCAATCAGGACAAAGAGCCAGCACCGACGCCAGATGTGCCGTCTGAGGGCTGTGTGGACGGCTGCCGATGCAATGGCACTGGCGAAGAGAAATCCGGCGACGGTTTGGCGATTGTGCCGTGCCGATGCGAGGACGATTGTGAGTGCAAAGCAGCACGAGCTGAGCCTGAACCTGTGATTGCTGACGAGCCGCAGCTTGTGCCGATCACATCGAGCAGCTCGTGCGAGAGTGGAAACTGCCAGCCACAGGGGGTGAGACGTTGGAGGCTCTTTCGCAGATGAACTTCCGAGACAACCTCCGCAACGAGGTATGGCAACGCTTGCCAGCCAGCAAGCACTTGCTGGGACGCAACAGAGTCAATCGGCTGATCGACCGTGCGATCGGTGCGTGGCCTGTGCCGATTTTCAGCAACTGCGACAGCAAGGAAGAGCGATTGCTATTGGCAGACGCCTACGCTCACCGGCTGGCGCGTGCTGAGTTTGGCAGCGTGATGGTGCTGCTGTTCATCGGATTGGCTACTGCACTGGTGCAGGTTCTGCTCGAATGGTGGTTGCTTAAGCCTGCCTACCGCATTGACTTCAGCTATTGGAAACAAGATTTGACGAGATCGCCATGAGTACCAAAGACGCCTACAGCCTTGCCAGCCGCATAATCGAGCGTTGGGGTTTCCCGGTGCTGGTATCTCTTGCTGTTGGCTTTGTGCTGAGAAACGACGTGCTGCTACCGCTGGTGGACGCACACGAAACATTTCTAAACGAACTCACCGCATCGCAGAGAGAGCTTGTCGAAGCCATGCAGGAACAGACGCGACTGCTTTACGCTATGCAGCCACGCACGGCATCATTCAGACTGCAAGACGACACGCCGCAGAACTAAGATGAAACGCGACAGGATAGCCACGTTCGTTGCCGTGCTTGCCGTGGCGGCAATCGCAATCGCAGCAGCGTTTGCGTCAATGATTATGATAGGCTAGCCGCAAATCACTACTCTACGGACGCTCCAGATGAGCCCGATGAATCACCGACTGCTGGTTCCCCGCAAGACGCCAGGTCTGCTTGACTTGGTGCCGGGAGCCGCAGCCGCCTACAGCCTTCGCAGCCTGAGCCGGTCCTACGCTGGTCCCGTCGTCACGGTGCGGCGTAGCAGCGACGACGCGGAGGATGGCTTCACAGCGGCAGAGGTTGCCGATGGGACGCTTGCTGCTTTCTGCGGTGCTGGGGATGGGTTTGTTTACCGCTGGTGGGATCAGAGCGGCAACGCAAACCATGCAGTCGCAGCAGCAGATGCGAACGAGCCGAAGATCGTAGACAGCGGAGTTGTCGTCACAGAGGAAGGCAAGCCAGCGTTGCAGTTTGATGGGACGGATGACTATCTGAGTTTTGTATCCACGATAACTGTTAGCCGGTACACAAATATTGCTGTATATGCAAACAATGCAATCAAAACCTCCGCTATCATTGGGCTTGATAACGGGCAGTCGCTTGGAATGTGGAGTGATCAACGGATTTATGAAAACAACGGCATACTTAGTCAGTATGTAAGCACACTTTATCCGTTTGATGAAGAAATGCACATCGTAAGCATCACGAAATCTGGCGACACTCTCGCCGACTTTGAATGCCACAAAGACGGCGTGCTTCTCGCCGCATATACAGGGACACCATTTGTAAGCATCTCGCTTAAGTATATAGGAGGAAGGCTTACCCCTGCCGCATACTTTGACGGCACCATCTCTGAACTCATCATCTACCCGTCCGACCAAACCGCACAGCGTGAACTCATCGAAGGCAACATCGCCTGGAGCTATAGCGTATGAGCCTCGCAGCCAAACTCCCCTACGATCATCCCTTCGCTGGCGGCTTCAACGGCATCGGTTCGCAGCCACTGCCCACCGACGCCGATGCACTGGACTACCTTGCACGGGTCAAAACGGCTGACGGTGCAGGCGTTGAGCAGGGTGTGGCGATGGCGGTGGATGGGTTTGTCAAGGGGTGCAAGGCGGATGGCATATGGGATGCCATCAAGGCCAGTTGCATCATGGCGGGTGCGAGGACGTTGACGGGGGCACTGGTGCCGTTGCGGCGTGGCACTGAGTTGTGGGATAGCGCAGCAAGCGTGACAGTTGCTGACGCTGGCGGTTCAGGCGGCGAGTGGAATCCGCTGACGCAAACAATGTCGAACGCCTCTGGTACGCTGGTTTACTTCCCTATTTTTACGTTCGCAAGCATCACGGCGACAGCCGGAAGGCAATATAGGATTACTGGCACGTTTTCAGGGGATCATACTGAAGTAAGCAGGATCACATTCGGCGGCGTGGATACCAACTACCCCGCTTCATCGTCATCCTCGTTTGACTTTACGATCACGGCGGCTTCCAGCGGACCTCTTGCGATAAATCTTCAGGGCTCTGCCGCCCCATCGTCAGTCACTATTGAATCGTTGTCCATCCGTGAAGACTTCACGCCAACGCCGTACAACCTGACGAACTTCGACTACGACCGCAGCACGGGGCTGAAAGGGGACGGGAGTACGACGTACCTGGATAGTGGCAGGGCGGGGAATGCGGATGGCGAGTATGACCGGCATGTGTCTGTCTTCGTTGACGACAGAGGAACAAAAGGAGGCGGAGCGAGGTATATTGCTTCGGGAACCGGTAATACAAACGACACATTTATAAACAATCTAAGTGCAGGGTCAGTCATATCTGCTGTAAGCAACCCGTCGTATGATACAGTCGCATATTCCGGCGGCGGGTTTCTGGGGTCGAAGCGATCTATCTCCACTTCGTTTGACTTCCGGGTTGGCGGCACGACCACGCCATTTAGCAGGACGAGCGGAACGCCAAACGCCGAGAACTTTGGTATTTTCTGCCAGTCCATCGGTAACCTAGCCTTTTCCGACGCCCGCCTCGCCTTCTACTCCATCGGCAGTGCAATCAGCGACCTCGCCTTGCTGGACACCCGAATCACGGCATACGTCGCAGCGGTAGCCGCCGCCCTGGCGTAACATAGGAACCAACCATGCCCGAAGACATCGAACCACCACCGCTGCCCGAGAACCCGCAGACGCTCGCCGACGTTCTGCCGTTCCTGCCATTGCCATATGACTACGCCAGTCAGTATGCGTGCGTGTTCAGTGCTGAGTTGGCTGACCGCCTGCTGGCCGTGCAGGAAGACGGTGCCCGGTTCCGCGTGACGCCGCGTGCCCTCACTGACGGCACATTTATGATTCGGGGTGCGATCCTCAGTGAAGTGCCGAACGGTCTGTATGGCGGGAACTTTGCCCGCCTAGATGCCAGCCGATTCGATGAGATCGCACTGGTCCCGTGGGCCGAAGCGGTGGCGTTGCTGCCGCAGCCAGACCCGGTGGAGCCGTAAGAAAAAGACGGCATCTTTTCTTAAGGAGTGACCGTAGATTGACCGTCTGGGGACATGTCCCTAAACAACCAGATTTGCGACATATCGCAGGAACGTGTCGCAGAGAGTAACGCTATATGACACAACGCCTGAGCCGGAAGCGGCGCGCCCTACGCCGTAGTAGAGAGCCGGTGATGGCAGGGGACGAGGCGTAAGCAGCCCGACAACGGCTTGGCAACGATGGGACCGTCCTCGCTGGCTTCGCAAAGCAGTAGCAGAGCAGGCGACAAACCAGATACACTGAGCAAACCCTAGGAGGTTACGAACAATGTCAGAAGTTGATATCGTCCGCAGGGACAAGAGCGTATCTGTTACGCTCGCCACTACCACCAGCTCTGCGTCCACTGTGCGGCTAGAAGATGCCGCCGGTGCTATTGTGTCATTTGGCACCATGCACACCAGCAGTGCGACTATCCACGTCTATGGCTCAGCCGAAGAGGATGGCCCCTACCGTCGCCTCTACGATTCTGTAGGCTCGCCTGCCAACATCACGCTGCAGCCAAGCACAAGCGTCGGTTCCATGTACGCTCTGCCTGATGCCATCTTCGCTCTGCCGTATGGCAAGCTGGTGAGCGGTGATGCCTACAGCACTGGCGTCAGCGGCACAATCATGTTCAAGAGCTAAGGACGCACCACAATGGCAGTCAGCGGCACGATCAACGTCAGCATGAGCTTTGTGGACAGCACCACGTCTAGCGGCGTCGTGTCAGAGAAGAAGGCCGCACTGTCGTCTGCTGACGCCTACACTAGCGGCAAGGTGGCCGTTGTCAGCGGCACAGTAGGCACAGCAGTGCAGAATATCGACCTGACTGATCTCGGCTACCGTGACGCCGCTGGCGAGCTGGTGACAATCTCAACAGTGGATCGCTGCGGCTTCGTCTCAGACAATGAGGCATTTGTCCAGTTTGTGGACATTGATATCAAGCTGCACGCCACCGACAACCACATGGCCGTGACGTGCGTGCACAACACGGATGACACGGTGAACGTCTACACGACGAATGGCACATCGTCCTACACGCTCTTGCTCTTTGGTGACTGATGCCCCCGCCTGCCTATGCCAAGTCGCATTCCTAGATACCGCCCCCCCCGCATAGCAGGACGGCCAAAGCGTATCGAAGACAGGCCCAACGCTCACCAGCGTGGTTATTGCGACAAACGCCACAAGGCGTGGCGGCTTGCTGTGCTGACTAGGGATGGTTGGCAGTGCCAGTCTTGTGGCAGGATATGCAGCGGCAAGGGTGAGGCTCACGCTGACCATAGGATTCCAGTTGTCGCATGTCCAGAGCGAAGATATGACGTGACGAATGGTCAATGTCTCTGCGTTGCCTGCCACGCCGCAAAAACTCGTCGCGAGCAAAAATCCGGCAAAACTTTTTAGAAAAATCGCCAAAAATCTGCGTAGAAAACTTTTTTCGGCAGCGAGGGATTTTGGCGGCTGGAAAACTCCGGCGGGGAGGGCGGCTGAAATCGTCGGGGATTTGGGAAATGTAAAC
>Ga0208428_1000621_pt1 | contig 15988 bp, 20 predicted proteins | sample DEB08_DNA_11_FD_184535 | JGI IMG/M metagenome (GOLD analysis project Ga0208428, IMG submission 184535) | Aqueous microbial communities from the Delaware River and Bay under freshwater to marine salinity gradient to study organic matter... | ecosystem: Environmental > Aquatic > Marine > Coastal ... | reverse complement strand
TTCCTGACTAGTATGTGGCCTCTTACGGCGAAGTTCTGACACGGAGTGGCAAACTGTGATGCACTCAATACCGTGGACACCCTGAGCAAGGTGTAAAAAGGCTCACTTATAAGGAGAAGAATGATGAAACTGTCCGATATTATATTCTGGGGCTACCTTGTAGGTGCTTTCTTTATGTGGGCGTATGTGATTGCAGAAGCCCTTGAAACAGGGGGCGATCAAACCCTCGCAGCAATTCTCGGTTTACCATTAGCCATTTTATGGCCTCTTATTACAACTGTTGAATTGATGCGGTATATTTTCTTTTAATGAGTTAAAGGATTAATTTGCGGTGATTACCAACCCTATTCACCGCAAATCAATAGGAGAAGAATGAATACTGACGCAGGAATAATCGGAGTAGAGACCGTAGAGGAACACGAAGATGGTTCAGCTACCTACAATTTTCACATGGACGCACATGCCCGTGGATTACTCGCAGAGGAAGGGCTGAAGCTAGTCCTACATTGTGCTGCCGCCAAGATGGATATGCAGGTGGTCTACGACTTCATTGAGGAACATATAAAGAAAGAAGTAGCATGAGTTCACGGTGCAATAAGAAACACAATGGTAGATATCCCGCCGTGAAGCGTGAAACCTTTCAGGTGGCTCATGTAACCTTTGAGATTAATGAGAATGAAGATGACGGGGCAACCTTTTCTTTGATAGCAGGTGAAGCCGCTACCGCCAAAGATAGAAGACCTTTGTTCAGTGGACATATAAGTGCAGGTATGTCTGAAGAGCTTCGTGAACTAGCGTTCAAGATTCGCCAAATAGAACCAAAAAAATAGGTTTTGACTTTTGAAATCTCAAAAAATATAAAATCAAAATAATCCTTGGTAGAATATTGTTTTATATCAGTTACTTGGTTGCGGGAGTAGGATTTGAACCTACGACCTTCAGGTTATAGCCAGATTCGTTATAAATCAATAGGTTAGCAGGTGGTGTATTTAGATAAGCCCATAACTAAATGGCACAATAAAGTGTTGACTAAGCGGCAAATCTTTGTATCCTACGGCTAACCCGCCGAGGGTTAGAATACTAACCATAGGGCAAAACAGTGACAGTAAAGAAAGATTTAAAGCTAGAAGCTATAGAGCAATACAGAACACCAAAGACAATCATGTGTGATCTATGCTGTAAGGTTCTAATCAGGAACACATGGACTAATCTGTATGTGTATACCTACATCGATGATGACCCTGAGTTTGAACATCTAAGTGATGATGAAAACAGAACCTTTAACTTTGTTAAGCTGTGTGTTGAATGTGGGGAAATGGAATGTACGGGTATAGAGAACAAGTTGACTTCGTAAAAGGTTTAAGCTTGCGGGATGGTGAGCATAAAACCCTCACCTGTCCTTCATGCGGTAAGTATAAGAAGTTCACCGTAGATAAGTTCGATGGAAAGCTAGTCTGGAACTGCTATTCAGCATCCTGCAATGTTAAGGGAAGCTATTCAGGCAGTAGAGACATAGACGCAGCTAAAAGGTTTCTTGAAGGTAATCCCACACAGAAAGCTAAACGTGCGTTAAAGCGTATGCCTGATGTTACAACACGTGTAGAAAACCATCAGCCTGCTATAGACTACCTTCGTTCTGTTAATTCGCTGCAGGCATACGAAGATGGTCTAATACGAATCAAGTATGCGCCTAAAGATAACCGTGTTATTTTCTATACGCCTGATCTAACAGGGGCTGTAGGCAGAGCTTTAGACAAGCGTACACCTAAATGGTGGAGCTATGGTGATACGTCTAAAGGTATTGCTGTAGGCACTGGCACTAATGCGGTGCTTGTAGAAGACGTACCTAGTGCATGTGCAGTATCCTGCATAAAAGACCATGTAGGCATAGCTTTATTAGGAACATCCTTGACTAATGGCATTAAGAGTACACTTAGTAATTACACCAATATAACATTAGTTCTTGACAGCGATGCGGCCTCTAAGGCAGTATACTTAACTAGGAAGTATAGTTGCATCCATAGAATGCGTTTAACAAAGAAAGACCTTAAATGGCTTACTATTCGACAGATAAAAGAGCTATTGTCTTGAGAAGCCGCTTTGAATGGGCATGGCTTCTGAGCAAAGGTCCAAAAAGTAAACAAAACCGTAGAGCGACTAGGTTCTCATTTAAAATTCCTGTGGGTATCAGGGGTACAAAAATATACTGGATAAAAAAGAACAGTGACCTGCAAAACCCCCCTAGTGGCCCCCCTATCTTTTCCTTATAATTACCAATCATACGCAGTTGATCTGCTGCATAACAAATATCCGTCGAAGCTAACCTAGTACCGACGTAAAACTAAAGGAAAAGGTGTATATCATGAAATGTCGTGCTGTCGTAGTCATTGACTACACCATCGAAGGGGGTAGCTTTCGTGCTGCCGCAGATGAACAAGACAAACTAGAGCAAGCAATTGCACAGATTATTAAGGACAATAAAAATGTTGTCTTCCATCAAGTGGATATGAAGGAACGCAGAGGCGATCAAAGCCCTGATATTAGTAAGATGAAGTTCCGAACCAACTAAATCTTGGTCAAATGATTTAATTAGCCCTGATCGAAAGATTGGGGCTTTTTTTTATTCCAAACTGCCAGTATATTGGGTGGCACTATAAAAACCCATGAGGATAGCAGTAACATGGAACAAAATTTACTAAAAAGCCTGCTAAATAACGCCACCTTCTTGGCGAATCAGGCAAATCTCAGGCGCAGTCTATTTAGCAGTGAATATGCAAACATTTATGATCTACTAAAAGAAGCGCATGAAAAGTATCAGCACGACATAACACCAGACGAAATCTACAGCATATGGTTCGCAAATAACCCTGTAGCGACCACTGCAGAAATACATGAAGTCCGTGACGTTATTGATGAAATAAAGAAGGTAGAAACATTAAGCGATGATGTTACTACGGATGTTATTACAAGCCTTTGGCGTAAGGATATTGGTAACGAGATAGCCAACATCGGCATCAATATGGCAGAGGGCGATACATCAGCCCTGACACGTCTACAGTCTTTGCTAGAGCGTATTGGCGATAGCTATATGCCTGACGACTTTGGTGACGATATCACTGACGACATCTATGAAATGTTGGCAGAGGTATCAGATGAAAACAAATATAAGTTTAACATCGAAACCTTATCCCGCAACTTATACGGCCTTGGCGGTGGCGACTTTGCTATTGTAGCAGCCCGTCCAGAGACAGGTAAATCAGCATTCATGGTTAGCATCTGTGCAGGCCCTGATGGTTTCTGTCAGCAAGGGGCCAAGGTCCTGTACCTGATGAACGAAGAAAAAGCGATCCGCACAAAGCTTCGTTGTGTACAGGCGATCTCAGGTATGACCCGTGAAGAGATAGCAGCTAACCCTGATCTAGGTAAAAGCATGTACATGTCTATCCGTGATCGTTTGATCTTTAAGGATACACAGGATTGGGACCTAGATAAGACCAACGCTTTTTGTGAGCGTATTAAACCTGATATCATTATCATTGACCAAGCAGATAAGGTGAACATTGCAGGTAACTACAATGCTTCCCATGAGCGTATCCGTGAGCTTTATCGCAGCCTGCGTGAGCTTGCTAAACGCCATGACGCTGCAGTGATCGCAGTATCACAGGCATCCGCTGATGCAGAGGGCAAGACCCGCATCGATTTCTCAATGCTCGAAGGGTCTAAGACAGGCAAGGCTGCAGAGGCTGATGTAATCATTGGCATAGGTAAACATTCAGGTGGTGACGACGATGAGCCGAACCACACACGTTTCCTAACCATCAGTAAAAACAAGTTGTCGGGCTACCACGGCACTATCCCCGTAATGATTGAACCAGAGGTATCACGTTATGTTGAATGAGCATGATCTACAGGAGTTTTATGAAGAGCAACTAAAACAATATCAGGCGCAATACAGAAAAGCACGGGATGAAAAAGCCAAGTTGATCGAAGAGCAAATCGATCTGGTGCAGGCACTGATACTAAATAATAAAAAGCTGTGGGGTATTAAATGAAAATCCTAATACTGGACTTAGAAACGACCGTACAACGCCATGATGGTAAAATAGATAACTCACCTTTTAACCCAGACAACAAATGCGTTTCTGCACATTTCTGTTGGTTAGGGGAGCCTGTACAGAACCTTGTTTTTTACCATAACGAACAGGCTAAACCCGACAACCCTGCCCCGCTGTTTAAGGCATTAGAACGAGCGGATATGCTTGTAGCACACAATGCTAAGTTTGATGTCATGTGGCTGATGGAAATGGGCTTCAGTATACCAGATCGTATATACGACACCATGATAGGTGAATACCTGCTTCGGAAGGGCCAAACCTATGAGAAAGACGAAGACGGTAATTCTGTTGCAATCAAACTTTCCTTGAAGGCTACGGCAGAAAGGAGAGCGGCATGAATGAGATTGTCCAAAAGAAATCCGATTTAGTAGATGAACTGTTTAAATCTGGTGTTGGTTTTGAGGCCATGCCTTTGGATACAGTCATTGAATATGCAGAAGCAGACGTAAAAGCCTGTGAAAGCATCTATTTGGCGCAGCTAGAGGACTTCAAGAAGCCTGAACACGAAAGCCTTAACGGTGTAATACCCCTAATGCACAACATGCTAATGTTCCTGGTGGAGATTGAGCGTAATGGCGTAAAAATTGACCGTGTAGCACTCCAACGTATCAAAAAAGGTTATGAAGAGCGTAGGGACTATATAAACCGTCGCCTTGATGACCTTACAGAGCAAGTGATGGGTGATAAGCCCTATAGCTTAACAAGCCCTATCGATAAATCTGAGATTATCTATTCCCGTACCATCGTGGATAAGAAAAAACATATTCAGATGTACAATATCGGCACTAATCCCATCACAAAGAAGCCAAAATACCCACCACGTATGTCTAAAACAGAGTTTGATGCTGCATTTCGCTCAAACACAGAGGTTTTACGCAAAACTGATGCATTATGCTGTGATGTATGTGATGGCAGAGGCCTAATACAAAAGTTCAAGTCAATCACACGTCAGAAAAACGGTAAAAAGTTTAAGGTAAAGGGTGAACCGTACAAAAACCTGTCCAAGTGCGATAACTGTGATGGTGTTGGTGCATTCTATATCCCAAACGGTAAGACTGCAGGCCTAAAGCTTAATCCTACAGGCCCTGAAGACGCATCGGTGCATGGATTTAAGACTGATAAGCATACTATTAAAAGTCTAATCCTTCAGGCCAAACGTAAAAAGAATGATGTTGCAGTAGAATACCTAGAATTAATGACGGAAGTATCCGCTATTAATACCTACCTAGATAGTTTCATTGTTGGCATCGAAACATGGACTAGGTCCGACGATATCCTGCATACACAATTTAATCAGTGTGTCACTGCTACAGGGCGTTTGTCTTCTACTGCGCCTAATCTTCAGAACATGCCAAAGAGAGGGTTTCCTGTAAGGGAAGCCATGATTAGCCGTTTCCCTAACGGTCTGATTTTGGAAGCGGATTTCAGTTCTCTTGAATTTGTTATGGCAGGGGAGCTATCCCGTGACCCACAGATTATTTCTGACGTTTTGAACGGCAAAGACCTGCATAAGCAAACCGCCTCTATCATCAATGAGTGTGATGTATCTCAGGTATCGAAAGATGCCAGACAGGCTGCAAAGGCACACAGTTTTGCCCCGATCTATGGGGCAACGGGCAGTCAATATGAAGGGCATATCAAGAATTACTATACCCGTTTCTTTGAGATTTATAAGGGTCTAGGTGCTTACCACAAACGCCTGACAGACGGTGTTATGAAGCACGGTCATGTGCAGATATTCTCAGGTCGGCAGTTCTACTGGCCTAATGAGAGCCGTACACGAAACGGTAGGACTAAGAACTACACACAACAGGTTAACTATCCTGTGCAGTCTGCCGCTACAGCCGACATTGTCCCGCTGTCCTGTGTCCGTGCGTACCGCAAGTTCAAAGAGTTAGACCTAAAGTCTAAACTGATTTTGACTGTTCACGACAGTATAGTTGTGGACTGCCATCCTGACGAAGAGGAACAGGTAAAAGAGGCACTAACATGGGCTATGGTAGGGGTCACCGAAGAGGCTACAGAGCTTTGGGGTTACGAATTTGTACTGCCTCTGAAGATTGAAATCTCAAGAGGTAAAAATTGGCTTGAACAGGACGAATATTCTTGACCATTGCCACTTAGTTATGCCATACTATAAGTCCACTTAATAAAAGGATCGAGCAATGAATGATCTTACAACTGTAGACGCTAATGAACTACAAGAACTTGAGGCACTTCTAGGGACACAGACATCATCTGGTGGTGGAGATGGTCCTGCACTGGTTCGTGTACCAGAGTTAAAAATTAACAACAGTACACGTGATACAAACAAAAACAAAATCCCCGAAGGTACATTTTTTATCAAAGGCAAAGAGCCTAGAGTGTACGCTGAAGAGGTTACGTTTCGCCCACTGGCTTCACATATTCAATACTTCCATTGGGATGAAATTGATGGTGAACGAAAGCTAGTCAATAAGTCTGTACCAATCGCAAATATGCGTGAGGAAGCTATTGATATGCTAGGCACAATTGCTTGCGGCATGCCACCATGGGAAGAACGAAAAGACATGGAATACGCTGAATCTAAATTCTGGCGTGACATGCAAAACCGTGTAACTAGAGGTTTGGTTTCATACACAGGCAAAACGGCAGATGGTGAAGAGGTTACATATGAAAATGAGCCTGTCATCATGTTCCACAAGAACAGTTCATACAGCGGTTTTTATAACCACTTCATGAAGAAATTACCCAAGGGTAAAAAGATACATGAGTATCAGGCTAAGATGACCCTAGATTATAACCAGAACGGTTCTGTGATCTGGCATACGCCTGTTTATGATGTTGATCTTAGTAATCCTCTGCCTATTACACAGGACATCTTTGATACTATGCGGGTGTTTGCCGAAACCATCAAAGATGAAACCAAGTATGTACGTGATGCATACTTTAAAGCTCTGTCAGAGGGTGCAATTGACCAGAAGGCTATAGATGCCTTGGGTGATAGCTTGGATAACGACTTAGAAGACGTTGCCTAATGCTTGAAGCGCAATTGCATATGATATTGGACAAGCTATCCAATGAGGAATTTGATGGGTTAACCATTGATGACGCATGGATAGAAGAGGCAGGCGAAGAGTTTAAAGCGGCTCTTCGCAAGCAGCTTACGCCGTACAACAATGAGTTTCGGCTGCGTATGTCTAATATCGGTAAACCCCTATGCCAACTGCAACACGCAGCTATGGGTTCTGAAAAGAAGCGTAAGCCGTATTCTTTCAAAATCCAGATGATGATTGGGGATGCTGTAGAGTGCATCACTAACGTCATGTTGAAGATTGCAGGTGCTAACATCACAGGTGCCAAGAACCAAGTCGAAATGGCTGTGGGTCCTGTCACGGTGAAGGGCGAGGATGATATCGAAATAGATCATAAGATTTATGACGTTAAATCCTGCAGTCCGTGGGCTTTCGATAACAAATGGTCAAAAGGTTACTCTGGTCTAAAAGAGGATGATGCCTTTGGCTATGTCGGTCAGCTTACGGGTTATGCCCAAGCGCAAGGCAAAGAGCTAGGTGGATGGATCGTCGTCAATAAATCAGATGGACGAATAGTGGTTGTGGACGCAGATGTTTCCGAAGAGGAAAAGTCTATGAACCTTTTCAACATGAAGTTCAACGCAGAACAGATTGAGAAAAAGGCACCACTAAAGCGTCAGTATGAGCCAATTGTAGATACCTTTAGGGCAAAGCCTACAGGATTGAAGCGTTTGCCTAAATCCTGCGAGTTCTGTGACTACACACAGGCCTGCTACCCCAAAGCTAAGTACATGGCGCATCCTAAATCTGAGGCGAAAAACCCACCTATGTATTGGTTCATTAAGGATGACTAATGGCGATAAAACCCTCTAGCGCAAAAGCTAAAGGGCGTCGGCATCAGCAATGGGTAAGAGATCAAATACTAGCTCTGTTTCCTAAATTGGAACCAGACGATGTTAGGTCAACTAGCATGGGGGCAGGGGGTGAGGACGTGCAACTGTCCCCTGCAGCTAGAAAGCTCTTTCCCTATTCTGTGGAATGTAAGGCCCTGAAAAGCATCAGTGTCTACAAGTTCATGGAACAAGCTGAATCCAACTGCCCACCCAAGGCTGAACCAATAGCAATCATAAAAGCAGATCGGCAGAAGCCTCTGGCGGTTATCGACGCAGAACACTTCTTCAAACTGATTGGAAAGAAGAAATGAAAGAAAAGTTACCACCAAGAGTATGTGGAATTTACCTAATACCAAAAGGATACGGTCAGTTCAGTATACAGGCTTTTAATGATCTAGGCGATAGCGTGAGCGCATCCGAATATGATCACTATAACCAGATGATAGAGGGTGCCGCACATATCATTATGGAAGGTTCTGAATACCTTCGGACTGTAGGCGAACTAATCCAAGATCAACGGGATATGCAGATCGATTTTGAAGCTGATGAAGAGCTTCTAGATGCAATCGCTGAAAGCACCGTGATCCCCTTCAATAAGAAACAATAATGCATAGTAGGAATAGAATAGTGGGTGATTATCGAGTCCCGTTAGACGAGCTAGAGACTGTAGGTGTTGTTGAGGACCGCAAAAAAATTGCATCTGATGGCCTGTCTACAGCGTATTACAAACTACCAGAACATGCTGATGAACTACGCCACTTGATTAGTCATAAAGGCATGAGCAAAAGCCGTGGCGATATATTCAAGGCTTGCTACCGTTTAGGTGAAAAAGATGGGACAGATGTCCTGTATGACCTGAACAAGATGAAGTTTTTCATCGATGATTTAATCGAAATGCATTCAAGGGGTGAACATCTATGACCCCAGGATATGAATACTACTATGATACACAGGAATCTTTGCGTGACCCTAATACCTATTTAGGTAAGTCACCATTAGATATGGTTAAGCATTTTGCCCGTACATATGGTCAATCTATTAACCACGACTTCGTGAAGGGGAGCGATATCGCAATGCTGCGTTATCACCTAATCGAAGAAGAAGTTTCTGAACTAGCAGAAGCAGAAGAACCCGCACACGTCCTGAAGGAAATGGCTGATGCTGTGTACGTCTTGTACGGCATGGCAGCGACTTTCGGTTGGGACTTAGACGAAGCTGTGCGGCGTGTTCACGCATCCAACATGAGTAAGTTGGGTGAGGATGGACAACCTATTTACCGTGAAGACGGAAAAGTACTGAAAGGGCCTAATTACCAAGAGCCTGATTTATCCGATTTAGTTTGAGGGAGCAAAAATGAACAACTATTTACCAACTGATTACCAAGCATTCATTCACACAAGCCGCTACGCCCGTTGGCTAGAGGATGAAGGTCGTCGTGAAACTTGGGGCGAAACCGTAGACCGCTATGTGGATAACATCGTAGGCGATATGGTTGATGATGCTACGAAGCAGGAAATTACATCTGGCATTCTTGGGCTAGAAGTCATGCCATCGATGCGGTCCATGATGACTGCAGGTCCTGCAGCGGAACGTGACAACACCTGTATGTACAACTGCAGCTATCTAGTGATTGATGATCCTAAAGCTTTTGATGAAGCCATGTTCATCCTGCTATGCGGCACAGGCGTAGGCTTTAGCTGTGAGCGTCAATACATCAAGCATCTACCAGAGGTGCCTGACAATCTGTTTGATAGCGAAACAACGATTGTAGTCCGTGATAGCAAAGAAGGTTGGGCTAAAGCATACCGCCAATTACTGTCACTATTATGGGCAGGTGAAATTCCAAAATGGAATGTTAGCAAAGTACGTCCTGCAGGCGCACGTCTAAAGACATTCGGGGGCCGTGCATCAGGACCAGAACCTCTAGTAGATTTGTTTAAATTTACCATCGATAAATTCAAGGCGGCTGCAGGTCGTCGTCTATCAAGTATCGATTGCCATGACATAATGTGTAAGATCGGTCAAATCGTAGTGGTAGGTGGTGTACGACGTTCTGCCATGATTAGTCTGTCTAACCTTTCAGATGATCGTATGCGTCATGCTAAATCTGGGGAATGGTGGGATGAACCCCAAAACAACATCTACCGTTTTGGTTATCGTGCATTAGCAAATAACTCTGTAGCGTACACAGAAAAGCCTGATCCTATGTCATTTATGCGTGAATGGATGGCCTTGGTAGAAAGCGGCTCTGGTGAACGTGGTATCTTCAATCGTCAGGCTTCAAAGAAGCAAGCAGAAAAGTTTGGTCGCCGTGATCCTAACTATGATTTTGGTACGAATCCCTGCAGTGAAATAATTTTGCGTGGCCCGAAAATTGACCCAAAAAGCGGCAACCCCATCGTCGGTACAGGTGGTCAATTCTGTAACCTTAGTGAGGTAGTTATCCGTGCTACAGATACTAAAAGCGATCTTCTACGAAAAGTCCGTCTGGCGACTATTCTGGGAACAATACAATCCACCTACACCAAATTCCCCTATTTGCGAAAAGTGTGGGAGCGAAATACCGCCGAGGAACGGTTGTTGGGCGTGTCTCTCACGGGGATAATGGACAACACTCTTACCAATGGTAAAGAAGGTGATCTGCCTGCATTACTTGAAGAGTTACGGCAGTGTGCTGTGGACACAAACAGGGAATGGGCCGATAAACTTGGGATTGAGCAATCTGCAGCTATAAGTTGTGTTAAGCCAAGTGGGACAGTCTCCCAACTTACTGACAGTAGTTCTGGGATTCATGCACGTCATAGTGCTTACTATATCCGTACTGTTCGTGGCGATAACAAAGACCCATTAACAGAGTTTATGAAAGCACAGGGCATCCCTAATGCGCCTGAGATACAGAAGCCTGATCAGACAACAGTTTTCAGTTTCCCTGTTAAAGCACCAGAAGGTGCTGTGGTTACCGCCGACATGTCAGCTATCGAACAGCTAAAAATGTGGTTGGCCTATCAGCGTCACTGGTGTGAACATAAGCCTAGCGTGACTATAAATGTACTACCATCTGAATGGCTTACTGTCGGTGCATTTGTGTACGAACATTTTGATGAAATGTCAGGTGTATCGTTCCTTCCATATAATGAGCATACATATCAGCAAGCCCCATATCAGGAAGTAGGTAAATCTGATTATGAAATGCTTTTGTCGTTGATGCCTGAAAAGATCGATTGGGCAGCATTAGCAGAGTTTGAAAAAGAAGATGGCACAAAGTCATCCCAAACTTTTGCTTGCACAGGGGATGTCTGCGAAATCGTAGATATCAGTGCCTAAAAACAGTGAGGGCTAGGGTTCCAATCATGATTATTGAGGCAGGTTCATGCAGGAAAACCCTTATGAGGCAGGTTATAAAGATTTCTTTGAAGGAAACCTAACCTGTAAGTATCGGCCTCGTAGCTTTTACGCAAAGGAATGGCTACGGGGCTTCAATGCAGCTTTTAGCTACAATAGGCAGGCAAATGTACAAAGTATTCCAGAAAAAAGACTTCGATCAATGCGATGGGATAGCCCGTGAAACAGCTAAAAAGTTTTGGTATACGATGGGTTATGTTTGCAAAGACAATCCTGATGAATATGGGGTTGACCTAATAGTTGAAGGCAACAACAAACGCTTCTATTGCGAAGTAGAAGTGAAGAAAGCATGGCATGGGGTGCAGTTTACGTTCCCCACCATCCACCTACCTGTGCGCAAGGCTAAGTTCTTTACCAAACCCACACAGTTCATGGTCTTTAATAACAGCTTAACTCATGCCGCTGTTATAGGGCGTAAGACTGTGATGGATAGCCCTCAAGTAGTCGTACCAAACATAAAAATATCTGCAGGGGAAAAGTTCTACGACATTCCTGCAAACAAGGCACATTTTGTACAAACATTAATAAGGTAACAATGAGTAAAAACGCACGACGTTTCACCCGCCGACGAAAAAAGGAAGTGGGTGAAACGCCCACACCTAAATACTCTAAAACAATTACACTAACCGCCCAAACATATAACCAAAAAATATATGCACGGGCATTAAACGAAGACCCTCTAATATTTGTCACAGGCTGCGCAGGCACAGGTAAAACATACATGGCGGCTACACAGGCCGCTAAGATGTATTATGAGGGCAAGATATCCAAGATCGTTGTAACCCGTCCTAATGTCGCTGCAGGCGGCAGGGATATAGGCTACTTCAAAGGTGGCCTAAAGGAAAAGATGACACCTTGGGTAGCACCGCTGATGGATGTCCTGTCTAAGCATCTAGGAAAGATCAAAGTAGAGAAAATGCTAGAAGACGGGAACATCGTCGTAGAGCCTTTCTCTGTTATGCGTGGTAAGTCTTTCGATGATGCCTTTATCATCCTAGATGAAGCACAGAACACCACCTACACAGAGCTTAAAATGTTCCTGACACGCATAGGTGAGGACACCCATGTGGTTATCAACGGCGACATGGCTCAGACAGACTTAGACGAAAAGTCTGGGTTACGCAGGATCATACACATGATCAAATCACAGATGCTTCCATTCCCTGTAATCGAAATGACTGAAGACGACATTGTGCGGTCTGATGTTTGTGCCACATGGATCAGGGCGTTCTTAAAAGAGGAAGCGAAATAATGGAATATCAGCTATCTGCATTGCTATACCTGTTAGGAGCTTTGTTCATGACCATGCACTTCCAACCAGAGGAAGGTGGCCCACCCTATATGTTCATCCTATTTGTGTTCGCATGGCCTCTAATGACGATCTATATCCTATTCCTAGAATTATTTGGAACAGAGGAAGAATAAAGTGGCATAACAAATAAAAAAAAGGCCCCCAAGTCTATTGACCCAGGGACCTCTGTTACTATATACTATATGTGAATGCGGAAGTTTGGTCGCTTCCTATTTCAGTTTAGGTAAAACCCTTGGATTTCGGTCTGAGGGTTTTTTCTATTGGACAGGCTCCAAACCTAATAACTGCTTCATGTCACGGTCAATCGTACCACTATCCTCTTCACCGAATGCATCCTCTTCCTGCACACGTACTTCAAAGCGTGTACCCAGAACGGACATACCACCTAGTGCAGCGGCTGTAGCCTTGGCTTTTTCTGTAGCGGAAGCGGTGTTACCCTCTGCCAAATCTTTCAGCATTGAAGAGAACTGCTTTGGATCATACACCACAGTCGCCAATACGTGTGCGGCGATATCTTTCTGCAATTGCTCTGCCTCTGCCACAGGAACAGCAGTAATGCGCCGTAGCATAGCGGCGGTAGGGTTCATGTAACCTGCTGTAAGCAAGATCGCTGTAGATACAGCATCACGGATGTTACTATCTCTTGCGGCATTAATAATGGTATCAGAACCTGATGGTGAAACTTTTAGCCGTGATGGCAATGATGTTTGGTACATCATATTCACCAAATCAATTACAGCACCAGACATCTGTTCATCTTTGCCGTACACAGCGTTCAGAGACTTAAACAGGTTGCTTGCTTCGTCTTCGGAAAGTTTAGAAACTGTACCAAGGGCAACAGTTCTACGTGCCTCTGTACCCGACTTCATAGCCGTTCCTGTAGCACCGAATATGCCGTTAGCTAGTTCACGCATAGCAACAGCTTGTAACGCCTCTGTAGCAAGCTTACGCTCTGCTTCTTCGGGCAAAGTAGCTATCTTAGCCATCAATTCGTTGATACGGTTTTCTGAATTGTTTGACTTCATAATATTGCGAATAACTTCTTTCGCACTTGAAGTAGGTGTACTACGTGTTGGGCCAGATACACCTAGTGCTGTAGAGCCTCTTGGCGTATCTATCAGCATTCCTACAACACTCTCTTGTGCAGCAATCATGTCAGCTTCTAGATTTTTAAGAAGTTCGTCATTCGCTAATTTAATGTCGCCCAAGCTACCATACGCCGTTTCGATCTGTTGGAACGCTCTTTCCATGTCGTCTAATAGCGCAGTATCCCCAAGAGCCTGTAGCTGTTCCCTTACAGGCTGAAAGGCTTGGAATAAGATTTCTTGCGGATTGTTAGAACCTTTGGCAGCACCAGACGCTACAGCATCACGCAACGCATTAGCTGCCTGCGCACGGAATAGATCACGGAAAGCACCATTCAGTTGCGTATTTGGGCGTACATCTTTCAGCATGTTAGTAAGCTGATCCATTAATACGCCTGTACCATCACCGATTGTTTCATCAACAAAGGTATTGGCACCCAAGATCATATCAGGTTCGTTACGCTTCGCATCCCCTGGGATTGCACCACGCTCAGTATCAAACTTGCGTACCTCTGCCATTTTGTCAGTTAAACGGCGTAGAGGCTCAGAGTTAGCAAAATCTGCCATTGCTGTTTTGTATAGCTGATCCGCTGCACCATAGGCTGAAGCTACATCAGACGGGGCTGTATCAATAACGTGTGCCAACTGACCTGCTTCAGAATCCGTAATGTGATTTCTAAATTCTATTAGTCGGCGTTGGATAGTTCGATCATTACTATAACTATCAATCACTGCAGCCAAGCGACCTTTTAGATCATACAGGTCTTTAAACGATACCTCTTTAGTAATGCGCTCAATAACCTGTTCAGGCGTTTCCATGATGGCTTCGCTTGCAGCCTCACCTACGACAGGCATAGGGTCTGTCTGACGACCTACTGTTTTTGGTTCAAAGCCCTCAAAGATATCACGTAGAACGGCGGCGGCACGGCCCCCCGATCCATCAATGTCGTTTGCTGCACGGGTTACTTCCATAAGCTTGGACCGTAGCAGTTCTGCATCGATCTCTGCAGGCGGTAGAGCCTTATAGGCTGCGTCTACTTCGTCCATACGGCTTTTGAATAACGCATAACCTTCATCCACTACGATATCAGTCAGTGCCTGTCGTACTTCACGATTGTTGGTATTGAACAAACCGTAGCCGCCAGTGTTGTTAGCAATCAAATCCTGAACAATAGGATTGTTTTCTACTACAGTAGATTGTGCAGAAAGTAGTTCATCGGTTTGACGGGCTACATCATCAGCCTGCGCAGTAAGACCCGCTACTTCGTTGTCTGCCTGTCGTACAAGACTAGACGCAGCAGACTGTGCGGTAGCATCTAAACTATCCTCTGTGATGTTGTCGGCTACTTCACCAATAAATTCACCAATCTGACTAGGTACACGGTCTGCAGAAGCCTGTACTGCAGGATTAGCCTGTTGGCTTCTAAATAGACCAATCATCGCAGACGACATTTCTGCCGCCTTGTCCTGCACCATTTGCTCAAAAGCTTCTGGTGTCATTGTGGATTTAAGACCTGCACGGGTTTCACGTATGTACGCTTCCGCACCCATCATCAAAGCGTTGGTTGTGTCGTTATCAATCTTTTTAGTTGCACCGCCTAGCGCAAGTTCGATTGTCTGATTATTGTTCAGGACATTCGCCAAAGCACTGATACGCAACTTAGCATCTACTGCATTTAAGTCGGCAATCTCAGGGTCTAGATATTTGACCACTTCCAAAACTGTGCCATCTTTTACAGCGGCCTTTAAGGCTTCTTTATTTGCAAGCTGTTTACCTGCAGAAACTTTTCCCCATGCTTTACCTAGACCCAGGCCAATAAGTGATAACGCACCGTCCATAGTACCGTTGACTAGAAGACCGTCCACAAACATAGCCAAGTTGTCAGCCTGTGCATCAGGTATGTTTGGGAATACCTCTTGTATCTTAGAACCCTTGACGAATAAACCTTCATCACCTTCGGCAGCAAGAATAGCCTCAGATAAAGCGACTGCAGCACCTTCCGTTGCTAGTACACCCGTTGCACCCAATTGGCCTGTCTTGGCACCTTCTTTTCCGTACTTAATAAGTTTACCGCCATACTTAGCGGCCTTGGCTACAGGAATAGTAGGGGCAGCAATTGTAAGAATGCTAGTAGCAAGAGCCTCGCCACCTGCTTGATCTAGGTCT
>Ga0208428_1000615_pt1 | contig 16052 bp, 27 predicted proteins | sample DEB08_DNA_11_FD_184535 | JGI IMG/M metagenome (GOLD analysis project Ga0208428, IMG submission 184535) | Aqueous microbial communities from the Delaware River and Bay under freshwater to marine salinity gradient to study organic matter... | ecosystem: Environmental > Aquatic > Marine > Coastal ... | reverse complement strand
TGTTGCCGTCGAGGCGTAGGTTGTCTGCATTTATTTGTGAAGCAGTAAGTGGTGCATCACTTGGATGTGTTGCTGTTTGTACAGCTTTACCTTGAAACACTACATAAAAGTCATCAGTGCTTTCTACATTACCTGTCATAGCTAAAGATGTACCTGCTGATACAGTATAAGCTATTCCAGGTTCTTGTCTTACGTTATTAACAAACACTTCTATTTCATTAGCATTAGCTACTGAGTGTGACAGAGTATAAGCTGTCCCTCCATTGCCTGTAATAACTTGTTTATCTACAGAAGAATATGCTTCAGAGGATTGATTTCCAATGTATCCCATGCTATCCTCCTTATGTGCTAATTGCGTCTACAGCAGATACCCATACATCAAGCGAAGATGCTGTGTCTGATTTTACAAACAACCGATCACCTGATTGTACTACAATTTTTGCGCCACCATCCATAACTTGAAGTGCGCCGCCTGCTGCAATCGGTGCTTGTTTAATAAGGTAGTAATCATTACCACCATTTTGAATATAACAATCTACAAGAATAGATTGAGTAGTTGTATTAGTCATATGAATGCCTACAAGCGTATCATATGAATCAAAGTTAGCCCCATCAGGAATATCAACAGCGCTTGTGCCTATGTTCCTTTCGGCGTATCGTCTAAAATTTTGTGCCATTAGAATCTCCTATAGGGCAATTGACATTGCAATTGCAAAGCCGTTTGTTGCATACGATGAGAGGTCTTGTTGTGCAATTGATTGCCATGTGCCTACTGGTGCGCCTGTACCTGATGGTGCTACTTGACAATAACGAACAGCATTAAGTGTTGTGTTATAATATAAGTCACCTACAGTTACAGTTTTACCTGCGGCTTCATGTGCATTTTCTGCTGCTGCATCATCTGCATAGTTACCGTAATATTTTTCATCAAAGTTAGCTACACTACTAGCTGCTTGATCTGCCCAATACTTAGCAGAATAAAGCGCTGAACCGCCTGAACCTGTAACGGGTGTTGCTATTGCAAAACTATTACCGCCACCTAAAGCCCACTGTTTAGCAGAGCCATTAGTGTTACCAGACTGTGTACCAATAGCATACTCTTTAGCAGAATATTCAGTATTATCAGCTGTAGTAGTTGTTTCAGTTGCCCAATCTTTAGCGTTACCAGCACCTGAAGTGTGGTCTACACCTGTGCCTCCAGTTGCCCATGCTTTAGCTGAATAGCCTTCGCCTGTAACTGCTTCACCGTTTGTTTTTTGCGCCCATGCTTCTGCTTCATCTTCAGAACCTTGTGCATCTGTAGCTGAGCTTGCAGCCGCTGTAGCCGAGTTACCTGCATTTGTAGCTTGAGTACTTGCTGTTGATGCGCTAGTTGCCGCATTGTTAGCTTGAGTAGTTGCTGTTGATGCACTTCCCGCACTAGCTGTTGCTGAGTTAGCTGAAGCTGTAGCACTATTAGCACTATTGGTTGCTGAAGTAGCTGCATTAGTTTCAGAAGTAGCCGCAGCTGTAGCTGAGTTAGCCGAAGCTGTAGCACTACTAGCACTAGCAGTTGCACTGTTTGCAGCCGCTGAGGCTGAAGTTGTTGCACTGTTAGCAGAACCAGTTGCTGAAGTAGCACTTGATGCCGCTGAAGTTGCTGAGTTAGCCGCCGCAGTTTGTGAGGCTGCTGCGTTAGTTGCACTAGTAGATGCCTCGGCGGCTTTAGTAGTAGCCGTAGCAGCATCTGCGGCCACACTACTTGCACTTCCTGCAGCTGCAGTTGCGCTATTAGCCGCATTAGTTTCACTTGTTGCTGCCGCTGTTGCGCTAGCTGCTGCGCTCGTTGCAGATGTTGCAGCATTAGTTGCACTAGTTGCTGCATTAGTTTCTGATGTTTTGGCGTTTGCTGCCGCGGTTTCCGCTGCGAGTACGTCTGCACCTACAATATCGGGGATACCATCGATAAGTGTATCTGTAAACAGACCACCATCAGCGGCGTTATCGGTTGCGCCAGTAAATTGACCAGGTCTTGCTGGTGTTGTCATTAGATTAGCCCCCGCCCATTAAAGTTAATTTGTAGGTTTCCACCCGATGCGTTTCGTTTAGCGTCTTCATCGTTAAGTTCTGCAATTTCACTTTTAAACATTGCCAAATACTTTCCAGCTTGATCATCATCTTGAACATACGCAAACACTTCTGCCAATGCCCCAAACAAAAGAACCCGCTGATTTTCATCGCGTAGCCAGTTTGGTGTAGCCTTGCCAACATAATAAGTACTAGTTACTGTACCACCACCAGAAGCCGCCTGGGCTGCTGATTGTGTTGCGTAAGCTGTTGTACCAGTATTGCTGTTAAACCACAGCTGCGCTGCTCCTGCGACCCCAGAACTAGATGTTTCTAAGAAACCTGCGTTATAGTTCAGTACGGTTACTGCATAAGTAGCGTTAAGCGCTGGCAACCTACGATAATAGTATAGCTCAATACTACTTGCATCTGATCCTTGGTTTGAAAAGCCAAAGCCAGGCGTAAGATATACTACATTTCTTTCGCGTGCCCAATAATTATTTGTTGAGTACTTTTCAGCAGATGGATCATTAAATGTACGAATATCAAGCTTCTCATTAAATACTCTAATAGTTCCACCGGAGCTATCAAGTTCTTTAATTTGAATAAACTCAATAAGGTCGTACGGTAATTGAATTTCTGTTCTGCTTGGATTAATACCTGCTGTCGCTGAAGTTGCAGACTCCAGCAGGGTTTTTTCGTATACTGCTACGTTTTCTAGCGGAGGTACACGTAGTGAGCGATATGCTTTATCTGCAGCATACTTAAGTCCATCCTTAATAATCGCATCACTGACAACCTCTTCATCCCTGTTAGACCAGGTACGAACAAGCGCCACTAATTCATCATAGGTTATTGCCATATCAGGTCTCCTAATTAAGTATTTACCAAGAGATCTCTGTATTCCGTTTGCAAAATATTTCTCAACCGTTTCATATTGTTTGGATCATTCATAAATCCGGGATCGTGCAAGTCTAACTGATGCTCTTGCAAAATCTTAATTGCAACAATATCAGGAATAGTTGCCATCTTACGATAGCCGTTTTGACTGCGACCAAAATATTCCTGGCGGTCACGATCTTGTTTAGCTTGCTCCTTGTATTGAGTAATATCTTGTGTTGCTTGCCAATCACCTGATTCCAGGTCAAAGCCAGCGTGAATACCTTCGTTTGCTTTTACTGTAGCACTACGAAATTTAAAATCTGTCTCTTTGCTCATGTCCTCAAAGCTCCTTTATGGCAATTGTGTATACGGTGCAAAGCGTCCTGCTTTGATATAACCTAAGCGTGCGCCAGTAGACCCGACAGCAGTTGGTGCCGAACCGACAGCGACTGAACCCGCATTAGGTGTAAAGTGAGTAATTTTATTAGTGGCCTCATCTACGCGCCACACACATCTATCAGCTGGGTAAGTATTCCCATTAGCAAGTTGAATAACTAGCATTTACTTATCTCCCGTTAATTTATTTTTTCATTGGGTTGTTAATAGCTGGACCGCATCCTGCTACTTTACCACCCTTGTTATAATAGCCGGCCACGTTGCCGCCCATTGCTTTGTACTCAATATCTTTTCCGGTTTTAGCAGCATACTTTTTAGCAGCTTCCATTCCGTACTTATTGTATTTAAACTCTTTGTCACCAACTTTTGGCATATAAACCTCCTATAAAAGAAAGGGGAAGCCCGAAGACCTCCCCTAACAAATAGTCTAGTTAAGACCGTAGATAGCACCACAACCCAGTGGGTTACGTACTTCCAAAGTGCACTCTTCAACCATCATTCCTTTGGTTGAGTCACCCTGCTGGCCTACATCTACTTCCTGCATAGGACGCAGTGTAGCAACATTAAACCACATTGGATCATAGATCAACGCAGCAAAGTCAGCAACATCAGGGATACCATTCCCTGAGAATGCAGCACCGTTATCACCTTTCAGTGCAACAGAGTTTGACAGACCCATTACGTAATTAGGAACTACCATAAGATCGCCAAAGTCTGACATGTATACGTCAACAGACTGGCGGAGTTGACCACCAGCATCGATGTTACGTACAACACCAGTATCTGAAACCATCAGATCTGAGAAGTCACGACGCAGCTTTGGTGAAAGCATAACCTTAGTAGCCTTACCACCCTGCTCATAGATTTTCTGCATAACAGCATCAATATCTGTCAGTGCAAGAGTTCCACGTGCTGGTGCAGTAGTACCACCGTTGATTGAACCGCGAACAGTTGCAGTACCGTCAGCATCAGTACCAGCATTAGAGGAAGAAGCCGAAGGAGCTTCAAACTCACCTACATAGTTACATGTAGTCGCTGAGTTGATAAATGACTGGTAGCCACCAGCTGAACGGGCATTAGCGTTTTGTACGCCTACAGCATTAGCTGTGTTGTATGAGTGAACCATGTCAAACTCAACATCACGCCGCAGTTCAGTTCCGCGCTTCTTAAGCTGGTATGCGTATTCATCAGCAACACCTGCCTGGTCTACGGCACGCCGTGTTCCAGATACAGCAATGGTTTTACCGTTAATCTGAGTATAGTTACCCAGACGTGTACGATAAGGACCAGTAACAGCGAACTTGTCGCCAGTTGCTGGGGTTGCACCAGTACCACCAGAGCCGTCAGTAGTAGGAGCAATCCAGTCAGTACCTTCGCCAATGCGAGAGTTGCCTGGAGCTTCCAGCTGATCTGTCTGCCATTCGTGGTAGATTGCTGTTGCTTTAGTTTTGCCGATAGACGACATAAAAGGAGTTTCGTCACGAGTGATCATCGTGATGAAGTTTGCAAGATCCTCACGCTGTGAGACATCTTTGCCAGTTCCGCGAGCCGGGCCCTGTGGACCACCGGTGCCGCGAACACCAAGATTATTAGCCATTGATTATACCCTCCTAGGTATTACATGTTTAAGGAGCGTTCGGCAAGAGTTCTAAGAAAGTCATGTTGTTCTTCAGCAGATGCGTTACCGCTTAATGCGCGCCTACGCTTTGCTTCTGCTGCGTCTTGTTTTTGCTTAGTAGCCGTTTTAGCTTTTCTAAGCGGGGCTTTCTTTGTTGGTGCGGACTTACGTTTAACTGCACCTTTAGATACACCTTGTTTAAGGCGTCTAAAGTCATCAACAAACTTAACGATAGCTGGGTCAGCAATTGAATCCAGAATTTCTGGTGCAATGCCTTCCTCAATAGCAAATTCCCTAATGGCAATTGCTGTATCCTCATTAAAGTCTGGAATTAGCGTTGGAATAGTTTCATTAAAATATTCTAGTTGCTCGTTCCATTCTTTTTCATTATTGGCAGTCTCTTGCGCAGAAACCGCTTTAACAAGCTGTTCCCGTTGATTGCGTGCTTCCCAATAATTCTTTTGGACTTGCTCTCGTTTATCTTTTAGTTCATTGACTTCATATGTATCACCATCCTTTCGGGCTTTATCAATTGCGCCTTCAAGATCATGATACTCGGCAGCTAACGCTTGTTCGTTAGAATACAATACAGCGGCTGATGCTTTGGACATTGTTTCCAATTCATTAACCTTTTCTTGATATTCGTCTTCCAACTCTTTTCTTGCGTCACCGAGTTCTCGACCCTTTTTAGAGAGATGTTGTTCAGTAGAGTAACCTTTAATAAGATCACCAAAGGAAACTTCGGCAAATTCGCCATCAACTTTGATAACGACCTTAGCTTCCAGATCAAGGTCTTCAGTAGCATATACATCAGATTCATCGGTAGCGGACTCATCGTCGGCATCTTCTTCTTCTGTATCTTCTCCCTCTTCCTCAACCTCTTCTTCTTCATCTTCGCTAACGGCTTCCTCAGATTCTTCTGGGTCTTCTTCATCTGATTCGTCCGGATCTAACTCAGGTACCTGCTCCTCGGGTAGAGATCCAACAAACTCGGAGTTTGCTATGATGTCAGCCAGCAGGGCATCTTCAGTTTGATCATTGTTAACCTCTGCAACAGAGTCATCCTGTGGGGTAGAGTCTATTTCTGCTTTGGTATTTTCTTCCATCAGTTAGCCTCCTTCTTTGGAGTGGGCTTCTGGGAATTCTTAATCCTTGAATACCTCTCATGTAGCGCATAAAGATTTACTAGCTTATCAGCATTTAGTTTAGCTTTACCCGCGCTGCGCATGGAGTCATATTCTAAGGTGTTAATCATTTCATTATAATTTGAAAGTAGAGCATCGATGTCAATCGGTCTCATCCGTATCCTCCTGTAGGTGTGGGATGTTTTTCCCATACATCTCGAAGTTTATCATTTTCTCTTTGACACTACCAAGCGCCATAGCAGAAGAGTAGAGGAACTCTCGAGATTTAGTTTCATGCGGCTCCGTCTTGAGCCACTCTAGAAAGAAGTCAACTAAGACTTCACCATACACTTCATCAAAAAATTCAGTCCGTTCTTTGGCGGCGAAGTGCCCTTGTACATGAGCACGACGCGCCAGTTCTTCCGGATGTACTTTATGATTACCGTATGATTTATTATTACTCAGCCTCTTCTCGGCTGTCTCACGGTATTTATCCATAGTCTTTAAGCAATCAAAGTATTATAAACAACTTCATTAACCTGCGCTGCAGTGCCGTGAGCTGTTGTTAGACTTACCAGTGTTTGTGCACCATTATTAAGACCTGTTACAATTTTATAAGACTTAGCTGCACATTGAACGTCTGATTGAACTACGGTTCCAGCGGTAGCTACATCAAAAGTAATTGCAGCATCGCTATCATTTGTTACGATAATTTTACCTGCGCCAGCACCGGCCGCGGTTGTTATTGTTCCAGATTGAGTGCCACCCACTCCTGATTTATTGATTGTTACTGTTGCCATTAGGGCCTCCTGAGTTTGTTAAAAGGCTTCTCGCCATTGCTATAATTTCAGTATATTGTGGATGAGCAGGGACTTCAGCACCTTCTTTAGTTGCCTTAATCGCAATATCTGCCCATTCTTGAAAATGCTTATCAATTGCAACAGCAAGTTGCTTTGCATTATCATCAAACGTATTCTTTGTTTGAGCAGCTGTATATTTAACATTTGCTTCTGATAATGCTATATCTGCTTCGGCTTTACGCTGTTCAGCTTGCTGCTGAGCCTGCACCATTTGAGATTGCTGTTGAATTGCTTGGCCAGCCTTTTCTTTAAACTGATCGGTAGTATAATCCTCTAAGAAATCATTACTATCTAAGTCCATTGCTTCAATAAGCTTTGTTGCTAGAACCGCAGGCGCTTCTGGTTTTACAACCATACCTGCACCTTGTTGATTAAGCGCAGGAAGAATCTCTGCACCAACCTTAGATAGCTTAGCAATTCTTGAGCTATTAGAATTTTCACCAATATCTAGGAAAACTTCGACTTCCATTTTTGAAGGCAATGAATCAAGATTCACTGTTTCAATAAGCCCATTCATATTATAAGGAATGTTTCCTTTCATTGATGTCTTAATAGTATGATATACACCTTCAATCAATCGCTTAAATCCGGTTTCAGCAAAGCGTCGTGCAATATGCTGAATACGTTTTTGAGCTGCTGATTGAACTGCAGAAAGCTTTTGTTCTGAGTTACCAGATACATAAAGCGTATCATTAAGTCCCTGAGCGGCCTTAGACATACCTGTTGCTTGCTCTTTAATAAGTTGCAAGTGTTCAAGCAATGGTACCGTACCTGTAGAAATAGACTCAGGTGGGAGCTGTTGAACAGCACCTACTGGGCTACCATTAGTAGGAATAATCTGCTTTGGTTTCATATTCTGAAGTGCAGAAAAGTCGACCACATTTGGATCAGCCAGCTTAGGTGAATAGTTTGTAAGATACGTATTTTCTACAAAGCCTCTAAGAATAGCGGTAGACGCTAGCGTTGAGCTACGCGTAAAGTCTGCCATTGACAAACCAAAGTATTCATGCGGAATATCAATTGGTACAATGTCTGCTAGCGGCACCATATCACAATCTTCTTCATAAAGAATATGATCACCGGTAACAATAATATGTTTTAGCTCTGCAATACCATCACCATCCCGATCTACTTTAATCCAGCATTCGGTAACAGTAACCTCACGGTTTGCTTCAAGCGGTGTTTCACTTACAGAGTTTGAACCCTGATAATATTCCTGACCTGTAATTTCTTTACGAGCTGCCACGTCTTGCGCATAATCCAGCGACCCTGTCCATGCCGCAGCATCAGACAACTCATCCCAGTCATCAACAGCTTCTGCCATTTCCGGATAGTACTTACGAATTTCAGACCGCGTCATATTGTTTTGAATACCAACAAAAGACGCATCTTCAATTGATGTAGCATCACGTGAAATACGGAAGTTTTCTGGTGGGATAAGCTCAAGCTTAATCTTTGATTTATTAATTTCTTGGCGAACCCGTACATTAATATATACAAGTTCAACTTCAGGTCCTAGATTATCTGATGGTGACATCGCCCTATTTTCAAATTCAAGATCGCCTACAATTTCTAGGCTATCATCTGATAGGATTTCATCTAGTTTTGTTTGAGTAATCTCTTCGTATTCTTGAAAAACATAATCATATTCTTCAATATAACCCCAACGGATTACTGCATTCTTCCATAGAAGCGCAGACTTCATCCATTGCTCAAGTATTTCCCAACCATTATTTTGTTTAAAAATAGTATAGTTAATAAGCATCGCAGCATCTTTAGCGCCCTGGAAAGCTCCAGGGGTATCATTCCATGGAAGGAATCGTGCAATGCGCTGATTGCTTAGAAACAAATCACACAAAACTGCCGTGTATGCTTCTACTACTTCTGTCGTAGATGTATCAACAATAGTAGATACGCCTTGTGGTGACAAGTGAGCAACAGGCAAACCTGCATATTCATAAGTAGCTTTAAGACGTTCGCGTGCTAAGTCTGATGAGTTAAGCCAATCACCTGTAGAGTTTTGTACTCCACTTTCAACTAGGTTAACTAGCTGCTCATCTGTAACCGCTTCTTTATAACCGTAGGCTGACATTAATATTTACCTCCGGTATTAGAATAAATTGGTTTTGATTTTTCTAAATCTTTAACTGTATATTTACCGGGCTTTGAAAGTTCTTTCTGCGGTTTCTTTGCAGGTTTTAACTTTTGATCGGCTTGAATAAATCTAGACATGTACCGCTCCTGGGTTTATCTATCTGTGTCTTTTAATTTTGCTTGCAATCTTTTTAGGTTGCTTGCTATGTTGTTTTCCCGCTCTAATACTTTTTCTCTTAGCCCGAGTAGTAGCGGCGTGTTCAGCTGGCGAGAGACGTCCCACAGCTGAAGCCGGCATATAACGCTCTCCAGTTGCCAGCGGACCTTGCGTTGAAGGTTTACCACTTCGAGTCCGCCACTTCTGAGAAGTCCATTTGCTGAGGCTCTTTTGCGACGGTTTCTTTGCCATTAGTCGCGGTAGCCTCCGCCCTTTGCTTTATATTGTTTAGCAAGCATTTGAGCTTTTCGAGCCGACCATTGGCCCGGTCTACCACCTTTATTGCCAGCCTTAATCCGGTTAAACAAGTTTTTTCGCATTGTTGGCTTCGTATAATTTCCTGCCTCATTAACTGCCATCGTGTCATCTCCCTACCACTTTACTTTGTGTGACCAATATTTTGCAGACAACGGGCCTGCTGGTTTACCCTGCGCATTGTGTCGTGCATAGTAAGACTTTTTACGTGCTTTATCTTTTGCAGACTTTGGATTCTTACCAGCACCCTTTACGCCCTGCTGCCCGAATCGGATGAGACGTTCTTTGCCGCCTGACCTTGCAAGGACAGCGTGGGATTTTGTTGGGTGTCCGGGTGTGCGCTTGGGTTTATTGTATCCGGAGAAGCGCTCTCCTGCTTTTTCGACTGACATTCCATTTCTCCATTTACATGACGAACACTATTCCACCACACAACAGGGCTTTTGTATTCTTTAGGTCTTCTTTTAAAACTAGGGGATTTATATGGTATGTATACCATTATTATGTAGCTTCCCCATTAATTAGCTTACATTTATATCCAACAGTAGTCCAGCTTCCATCTTGCGGCAGCTCTTCATGAAGTATTCTAAAGTCAATACATTCTTGCCGATCTTCAAACCATTGTATGTCTTGTTGCACACATACGGTTTCTACGCATGCGGTAAGTAATAGTGACCATATCATTTGCCGTCTCCTCTATGTTCGTGTCCCATCCATATTCCGAAAACGCCGGTCATAACACCCATAACTACAGATACAAAAGCTGATTGCTGAGAAGTTGGTTCAGGCAAAGCCATAAACCATTCTGCACAACGCCAGCTCATTACTGTACTAGCTAGCATCATTACTCGTGGGAGTATTTTCCACTTAAGGAACTGTTCTACGGTTACTGGCATTCGGGTCTCCATGAAGTGGCGGATTTATCCCCTACCTCCGCCGGGGTAGTGAGGACACGGGAACTTTAAAGCCACTGTGTATTTTCCTGCTCAGTATTAGAAAACTTCTGAGACCAGGGAACTTTATTTACAGTTAGCTTATCATAATGTGTTCGTAATGTTTCAAGCGCAATAGCCGCAGCCATAACAGTATCATCATGACACCCAGGTGCAGCTTCAGTCTTTCCTGAATCAGTACTAATATAATCTTTTAATTCTTGTATCATTATCTTTGAAGCAATCCATATGTCATCATTTTCAATTGCATTCTTTAGATTACCAATGATATGCGGCTTGGTTACCTGAGTTGTCCTAAATCCAGGTACCTGTCCTTCTTCCTTCGAGATTGAAGAGATCTTTGTTTGTTTATACAAATTAATGTAATTCATCTGTGTTAATCGAGATAGCGTGGCGACGCCCATGGAATTACTTTCAACAGTAAGTAGTGCATTATTATAGTACCTACCTAGATAAAACAGAAGATCACCAAACTTACTTGGATCCAAGTGATTATCTCGGAACAAAGCAATTACTCTTCTTTCTGTATCTAAGACTACTGCTGTCGAATAATCTTGACCTACCCCAAGTGCAACATCTGCAGCAACAATATAATTACTATTCCAATCTGGATAGTCCCATATATGTAGCTTGCCCTCATTTGAAGGTTCCCATGTTGATGCAGGAAAGTCAAAGTTCATCTTCTTTTCCGGTTCTACAGGCATCAGCTTGGCTGTCTTCTCTGGATCAAACACAGAAGAGCCTGCAGTAATAAAGGCTTCATCGGGAGACGCTGGGTACTCCTGGCGGAATTTTAATTCCCCACCTTCAGCAATCTTCAACCGACGCCAGTAAAGCTGTCCATCGTTTAGGTCATACTGCTCTACCAGTAGATCTTCTTCTGAAGATCGTTCGAAGCCTTCCGGTGGTTCTCTCCAGTATTCAGGAGTAGAGAACCATGGAAGAAATAGTGGAAGATAATCGTTTTCTCCGGCTATAGCACCTTTCCATAATCTATAGAATTCTCCCTGAGCTCCATTAGCCGTTGACTCAATAATGACTTCCGTACCCGGTGCTTCTGAGATACCCTGAAACAAACCAGCGAGAATCTTCTCATCATGCGTCCAGAATGCGACCTCGGAGAGATGAGCAATTGTTGGGGTAGTGCCTCGACCAGCTTCCGGAGAACCAGCAGTGTATAGTCGATACGAACCAACAGGCCTCTCACCTGAAGCATCTTTAGGGAAGTGCGGAGCCGATATAACAATTTCCTTAGCATTGGACTTTACCTCATTGGGTCTATACTCAGGATTCATATTCTTAATAATGTTACGACTCATAGTAAACAGGGCATCTGATGTCGCACTATCATGCGCCATAACAACAGATCGTGCATGTGGTGAAAAGTATGTTTTCCAAAATACTCTACCAGCACAATATGTAGATATGCCCTGTTGCCGAGCTTTCAAGATAATAGCGCGCACCTTCCCGGTTTCCCGCAGCTGCTTATCAAGCGCTTCTGTAATTTCCTTTTGACATGCATTAAAAGAGAAATCAACGAAGCCAGCTCTAGCATCCTTAGTAATAATTTTAATATTGTCTTTAGCAAAAGATGTGAAGTCTTCCTCATAGGTAGTTAGCTTCTGTCGCTTTTGCTTTTCTTGTAATAGCTTTAAAAGCTCTTTCTTATCTGCCATAGTTGTGTCCTCACATAACTTTACTTTAAGGGGACATTTAAGATAAGTTTAAATGTCTCCTATAAGAGGGGGGAGATATATACTATATATGTACTATATAAGTTAAGAGTATACTATATATGCTATAGAGGTTGATGATAGAAGCTAGTAAGGCTAGAGGTTAGGTTAATTTAAACCAATAATATATATATACCCCCTATATACTTTCTGTACCCCCTAGATTCCCCAGAAGCTAATCTCTCAGAACCTAGAACTTTACTTGAAGTCACTCAGGAACTCAGCACTTAGAGTAACCTTAGGGCTATCCCTCAGTACTCTCTCAGCTCTCTCAGCTCTACCAGCACTGTAAGCGCCTAGCGGCACTTATCCCATAGTATTCTCTCTAATTACAGAAAGCGAATGTTATGTTTCTATTCCACTCTATCTTTCTTCTAGCAGCTCTATTCATCTGCTGGTTCTGTTACTCATGCATAAAGGAGGACTTCAATGACTGAGTATGTTTACCATGTGTATCCCGATGGCACTGTTAAAATCATCTGGCGCCGATAGCTATGACACAGATTCTTATCCTCGCGATAGCCATGTGTGTCATAGGCTTCTCAGCTTGTCTCGTGTTTCTTCTTGTAGAAATACTTGAACGGTATGTAGTCCCTTACATATCTTCTAAGCTACCATAACTACTCGAGGAGAGGCTAACGCCTCTTTTCCAATGATACGTCTTAGTAGCCATACCCGGACGGAGTTGCTCTCAGCCGACACGATTGTAAAACGAGTAGACGTATCATCTTTACACAATCTAAACACATCCAACGAAAGGTACTATCATGAATATTCAAAGTTTCCAGCCTCGCAATTATCGCATTGACAATGTTGAATTGAACTGGGCTAAATTGACCAAACCTGTTTCACCATTCGGCGTTATGCAGTATGAGCTTCAAATTGCTACTACTGATAAAACCGTAGCTGACGAATGGTCTGCTAATCATCTCAATGTTAAGTCAGAGCTTGACAAAGAGACTAAGCAGCCAACAGGTAAGTTCATTGCTTCTCTTAAGCGTAAAGCATTCAAAGCTGACCAATCTGATAACGGTGCTCCCACTGTTGTTGGTGCCGATGCTCAGCCTATCGATGCTTCAAAGCTTGGCAATGGTTCACGCGGTAACGTAATCATCTATCAGATGTACTACAAAAATGCCGGTCGTGAAGGCATCTCCAGCTCTCTTACTGCTGTGCAAGTCGCAGAGTTCAAAGAGTACACTGGCGATTCCAGCTTCGAGCCAATCGCAGACCTTGCTAATCCTGCAGCGTTTGCACCAGCCGAAGCTCCAGCAACGGACGAAGCAACTGCGAATCCATTCTAATCTCCCTGAGGGCTCACGCTACGGCGTGGGTCCTTATTCTACTGCAAACCCTCATCCGGAGTCTATATCATGCCTCTATTCTTTATTGCAGTCGCTGCGTTGTGGTCCGCCGATAATGCAGACTTCATCAACACTTCAAACGAACAGCTAGCTAGCGGTTACGAATGGCACATGATTGACTGCCGTGCACCTGATACATCGCTACCTAACATTGTTATCACCTCACCAAACGATAACGAATTTGTTTGCTTCAAGTTACAATAAACGGCTAACGCCGCTTTTCCAGTGCAACATACGCTTTATTTGTATGCTCTGCTTTATTACATATACTTCCTGAGCATGAAGATAAACTGCTCACTTTATAGGTAAAGTGTCAACGGCTGCACGTCAGATTCCAAATCTGAAAGACAGGGTTCGATTCCTTGTACCTATGCCAGTTTATAATTAGTGCGTAACCAGGATACCACACTAATAGGCAGAGTAAGACTCGCTAAGAACCTGGTGAAACTGTACGTCCTAAGCATGACACTAAACTGCTTAACTCATTCTCATAGCAGCTCTAGCGTAGTAGCAGTCTCTCCTTCATGCTCCGCTAGAGCGCTTGCTTTTTACTCAACCTCCATCCGAAAGGTTCTCTCATGTCAACTGATTCCGACGACGTAACAGCTGTAGCTCACGTCACTAAAGAGTTTACATTCATCGACCCTCTCAGTGATGGTGAGTGTATGGCTCTTATTCAAACAGCAGAAGCTGATAATATAAAAATAATTATTACCGAATCTCGGCGTATTGTTTTGTTTCCTTGTGACGACTTGCACACTGCAACAGCAATACTTGCCGAAGTTAATCTAATCGAATCAATCGGTCTCATCCGCGAAATCGTCGAATGGGATATAACCGGTCTTGTAAGCGAATACGAACTACCCATTCAACTAACCCCGGAAGGAAATGATAATGACCAAATTTGATGTATTCTATTACGGCATGCTACTCGGCATTGCTATGATTACCATCGACTATTACTTTGTTTCCGGAGGTTTATACTAATGGCCGAAGTAATGCTTAACGAACTTCGTCACGCTATTAGCCAATACAAGTTCACAATCACATCAAAAGATGACCCACAATTGCTACGGCTAAAGCAACTCGTACGCGACCACAATGCACGAGTTCGTTCAGTTGCACGTCGTTTCAATCGTTACTCATCTAACCAATTACTCCGTGTCAGTCTCATGGCACGCGGTAAACGCCGTGACAAATACGGCAAGCGTCTACATCATAACTGTGATTCAAACCTACAACATAAATATGCTTCGCGTTTCGATGTTTACATTCATGCTGATTCTTCAGGTAATTACGAACTATCTGAAGAAATCAAAACCGGTCTTACTTCAGGCCAACAACGTAAAATCAAAGCGCTTGACTTCGCACGACTCAAACAAGAATGGGCCGACGAAGAATACTTACGCACTAAAGGTGTATACATCAGACATATCGACGGTAACAAAGTTCATATGTCTTACGATAAATACATCGCAGCCGCCCGCGCTGCACATCCTAATATGCCCGAAGCTACTTTCAAAAGAATGTTTCGTGCATAATCTAACCTTATCCCGGAATAGTAACGGCCGGATGCAGAAAGGTTCATCGTTCTATGCTAGCTGAAATCATGACCGCAATCGGATACATACTTCCTGTATTATTCTTAGTGCGGGCAATCAATTACTACTTGAGGTGAACTATGTCCAAACTCGACGATGCGATGGTAGCGCGCATATCTGCCAATCTTCCTTTCCTGCGTCTAGCTATTACTGATGCTAACACCCACTCACGCGATGAAATTGCAAACTTCTTATGGCAATGGATGCGTTCAAACGAAAACGATATTGACCGTCAATGGCGTGCCGAAGCTATCGAAGCACGTAACCGTCTTAACTCTGGCTATACGAAAGCGATGCACTAATGTTTATTCAAAATATCATTGCTAACAAATTCTACGAACATTTTGAAAATGAATTGTATGACTTTACCTTCACATACAAAACTGAAGCATCTGTAAACAACACAACTATCATCGAATTATGCGAAGAAGCTGTTTGTGCCGCTCATGGTATTTCACATCAACAGTATCTAGACGAAGAAACCGACGTTGCTTACGACGAAATATTCGGCGATGCTGCAAACATGACTGAACAAGTTATCAATATCATGCTTCAAAAATTCATGGAGCAACACAATGGCACCTGAAGAAATCAAATCAGCCGGTATGTGCCGTCTGCATCTTATGGAAGCCATATTCCATATCGAATTCGCAATGGAACATATTCAAAACCTTGCCAATGACGAAGACATATACAACATCGGTCACAATATTCGTAGCGCTCAAAGCCATATCGAAACAATCCATACTGACCTATGCGAAGAAACCGATGCTCTAGTATTCAACGACTGGTCTGGTCAAGAAGCATTGTTCGAGCGTATGCGCGAAGCTCTCGGCCACTGGTCGGCATATCAATTCAGTGAATGGAAACAAACCGGAAAGGTAAATCATGGGTAAACTAAAACAACTC